>Ga0213920_1000247_pt1 | contig 49895 bp, 83 predicted proteins | sample McNCre1117MG_FD_161054 | JGI IMG/M metagenome (GOLD analysis project Ga0213920, IMG submission 161054) | Freshwater microbial communities from McNutts Creek, Athens, Georgia, United States - 11-17 MG | ecosystem: Environmental > Aquatic > Freshwater > Creek | place: USA: Georgia | collected...
GTTAACGCTCCAACCAAATTCTTCGTATCCAAGGTCGCTAATTGCCAATACCCCCTCAAGTTTCGGGTCATCATTAACAGCGCGGTTAATCCGGTTTTCATGGTTTCCAAGTGTTAGTACCAGTTTAGGTTTGTATTGTTTCTCTTTATTCTTTTTAGCTCGTGCATTAAACTCCCATATTGGAGACAGGAAGCTAACCATAGCGTCCTTGCTAGCCTTAATATCTTCGACATAACGACGACCTTCAAAAGATTTCTTGCCGACGTCATAACTAGACAAAGAGGGCATGTCAGCAAAGTCCCCAATGCAAATAATTGTGTCAGGCTTTTTTTCCACAGCGTAGCGTCCAATCTTTGACAGATAGGAGAAGTCTACGCCGGGCTTGGCCTGCACATCTGGTAGGACCAAATGCTTTGCCATTAGTGCGTAGTCTCCGACTCAGGAGTTACAACACGTGGAATCTTTTCCGCATATCCATCACCCTCCTTATCAGCTTTAGCTGCCGTAGTAAAGGGAATAGCACCGTTGGTAAGCAAATAGTTCAGACCAATCTTTAAGACAAAGTCCAATTCATTCTGCTCCAACTCGCCCTCAAACTTAACAGTGCCATTAGGAGTTTCAATTGATTTATTAACGAGCATATTTCTTTGATATTTCTTTTTCTAATTTTGTTTTAGCTAAGTGACACGGCTTGCACAGTGTCTGCATATTGTCTTCAGTACAGAAGAGACGTTTAATATAGTCATCCCAAGAAACAAAACCTTTCTTTGGGTCAATGACTGGCTTAATGTGGTCTACTTCTACATCCTTAGACGTAAATTCCTCTTTACATTTTGCACAACGATAGTGTTGTGCCAGCCTTCCTGTCTTGACATTAATCTTCTTTTCTGTTTTAGAAGAATTAAGTGTCTCATACTTAGGAGGCCAGCGCCTTGAACCAGCACGTAATGTAGAGGTTATGAAAGAACGGATTCGGCCTTCAGTCCATTCAATCTTTTTCTTCATACAAGCTTCTCAGAATAATTTGTACATTCTTAAATTCAGCATAAGCTTTTGCATAGCGATGTACTAAATCTTCTGGAATTTGTACGGCAGTTCCATAGGTATCTTCTTCGTCACGATGCAGTTCATAAACAGGATACCATTCTGCTGCATAGATATAACGCTTTACGATGGGAACTTCCATATCTCTCCTTCATTGCGACGAATCCATAGACAAATACCATTCGCTAAGAGCTGCTCATCATTATTATAAAGGCCTCTAACGAAATTAAACATATCCAGCTCGTCATCATAACTTTCAAGCTCGTCCATAACATGTTGGAGTTTTTGTGGAACCTTTTGTCGTGCAATTCCATCAAACCCAAACACATTATCAGTACGGTCGCCCATAATAAGCTGCCAATAAAAGTGACGCATAGCGGGAATATTATAAACGTCTCGACGTATGGATTTAACGAAATCATAATGTTCTCCCGGAATCATCAACAAGTCTTTATCAATGGAGCAAATGATTGTATCATGGTTTGCCATTTGATAAATGCCCATTGCATCATCAGCTTCCTGACCATCTTCAACACTAGCATTCCACTCTGTAACTAAATATTCACGTACAGCTTGTAGATGTGCAGGACGAGGAACGTCCTTACGATTGGCCTTGTATTCAGGATTGTATTGGTATCGGTAGTTGTCACTACCTGTTAAGAACACTTTGTACGTATCGCTGTCAGTTTCCTGCAGGATACGACGAACGAGTTCATCAGCACGTAGGAGAGCTACTTCTTGAGATTCTACAACAACCCCCTGCTTCTCGCAGGAGGCGGCTGTACGATAGGCTACAATGTCGCCGTCGATTAAGGCTGTTGTCATTTAGCCTTTTTAGCAGCAGGTTTAGCTGCACGACGTTGAACATCCAGAGCAATGGCAATTGCCTGCTTCTGTGGTTTACCAGCTTTCATTTCTGTTTTAATGTTTTCAGAAACTGCTTTCTTACTTTTTGATTTGTTTAACGGCATCTAAATCTTTCATTACTTGTTCAAATAAGATAGGAGTATAATTAGTTTGCTCAACACAAACACATTTATACCACGGGTCAAGAAAATTTCCATCTTGTGTCATAACATTATTAGAATGGGTGTGTCCATGAATGTTTCCTGTAAAACGTCCCTTAGATGAGGGATGTACAGGAATATGAGACAAGAGAAAGTTATTCATAACATGATAACCACGAATGTCCTTAAAGAAAGGTGTGTAGTCTTCCAATTTAAAGATGTCATGGTTACCCTTAATGAGTACCTTCTCACCATTCAATCGGTATAGAGTATGTAAAGCCTTTCGATTAATTACAACATCACCTAGATGGTATACTTTATCGTTGGGCTTTACAACGCTATTCCAGTTGGCTACAAGAGCCTCATCCATCTCTTCAACAGAGTCCCATGGACGAAGCTTTGTACCATCTTCACGTAAGAACTTGGTTACACCTAAGTGTCCAAAATGGGTATCACTTGTTAAAAAGACAGACGGCATTTTAGTTTACGTCAGGGAACTCATCAGACTGCATGACATCAATACTACCATCGTCCACTGTGGGTTGGTCAACACCAAACACATAAGCTTCAAAGCGTTTTGCTGTTTGTACAACATCTTCAGGATTGAGTTCCTTCTTACTACCCACTGCCAGAGAAGCCACAGCGCTCGACAAAGAGCTTTGACGAACAATCAATACCTGACGTTGAGCTCTTTCCTCTGGGGTTTCATAAGTGCTACGAGGACTAGCAGAAGCAGCAGGCTTTCCACCACCAGAGCTAGGGGCAGCAGCAGGACTAGGAGCGCCAGCCACAGCAGGAGTAAGACTAATCCAGTCGTTATAGCCCTTGTCATTCTTAACAATTTCTACCTCATACGTTTGACCCGGCGTAGCCGTGGACAGAGCAGAGAATGCATTCTTAGTTGCACCAAAACTCATAACCTTCTTGCCTTCAACCTTACCTTGGAAGCTGTTGTTCTTGTAAGCAACGTCAGCAGTTTGATAAGAGCCTTTGGCTGTAGGTACTGTTTTAATGTCAACGCTCAACAATGTAATGTTCATAATTTCCTTAAATTTACTTTCTATTTAAAACACTTTTATTAGTGTCTATACGTAATATTATACACGAGTTTTTAACCCATGTCAACTAAATCTTTGCATTTTTCTTAAATTACAGATATATGCAGCAGACATACCTAATTTTTCAGAAAGTTCTTTTGGAGAACCTGTAGATTTTTTAGCTATTTCTCTCTGCTCATCTGTAAACTTTGCATTTGGGTTTCGTTCTCCTTTTACACGATTTCTGATAACTTTATGTTGCATATTATCGTTATGAGTTCCTAGCACTAAATGTTCTGGATAAATACATGAGGGATTATCACATTGATGTAATACATGCATACCTACAGGAATCTCCCCAATCCATCGTTCATAGGAAACAGTATGGGCTGTCCTGTTTTTACCTTTATACCAGATACGTCCGTAGCCATTAGCATCTTTTCCAGCAGTCCATTCAAGACATCCTGTTTTAGGATTATCTTTAGAACGTTTAAAGAGTTTATTTTCTACATCTCCACCTTTAATATACTCTGCCCTCATGTGAACTTCTCCATTGACTTCATATTAGGACCATACTTAGATTCGCAAGCCATGGGCACAGTCCAATTATAATTAAACACAGACTGTATACGACTAGGCAAATCAGCAAACACACTGTCAAAGATATCTCGAAGCTCGCCAAGATGGGAGGACTTAGCATCGAGTACAATGCTATCGTGAACAGTAGAAATAAAATCACACTGAATACCTGCATCCTTAATCCTTTTGTAAGCCATGATGCGAGCAAGCATCATAACATCAGCACCAGTGCCTTGCACGGGGTAGTTTGTAAGAGTTGTCCAAGGTACTTTAAGTTCTCCTCTATAGTCTCGCTTGGGGGGACAAGACCAACTGCGTCCCATTGGTCCGACGATGGGGTTGCCACCCATGACACAATCTTTCCATCGCTGATGACAAGAGTTAATGCCTGTATATTTTGCATAGAATTTTTCATTCATGTCGTCCCAGAAATCGGACTTAGCGGATACATGCATAAAGTCAGGGTCATTAGCAAAGCTCCAACCACTACCACGATAAATGGTACGAAAGAGAAAGATTTTTGCAATGAGGCGACTAGGGAGTCCGAAAGCTTCTTGATTTTTTGCGTGAGTATCTTCACCTCCTAAAATTTCTTCAATACCAACTTTGTCTTTAGCTAGTTCCAGCAATGTACGCCATTCAAGCTGGCTGGCGTCGCATTGGATTAACATTATTTACGCAACAACGCTGCCGCTGGTTTAGCAGGATATTTACCAATGTTGCGTTGGATGGACAAGAAGTGTTCAGGATAGTGCTGTTGGAAGTCCATTAGCACCTGTTGCACACCCTTGTCTTTAATAATTGATGCAAATGCAACCAAGGCATCGTTATATTCAAGTTGTTCGTGTTCAGTCATTAATGTTTCTGTTCCTTTCAAAGATAGCTTGTTCCTCTACTGAGCCTACTTCATACTCACCATTAGCCTCATAAGACCAATCTCTCAATGCCCATGGAACATTAGTCATTATATTTGGAGATAAAGATGTCTTGGAGTTCTGAAGCGAAGTTTTGGAGGTTTGGCTTCGAGCTACTGAGACGTCCTGTTTGCGCTGTCGTTTGGTTAAAGTTGCCATGCAACATCCCTTCTTCCCAATTCATTTCCTTACGGAGTTTCACAAGTCCATTGTAGTATGTACCGTTGAGCTTCTCTAGTTTGGAGAGCTCTAATATCATGTTTACAATAGTTTTGTTACCCTTAAGCTTACGCAATGTACCTTCATCTGTTGCAAAGTTTCCTAACTTCGCCATAGCTGAACCCTTCAATGGTTCGTATAGTCGCGGTAGGGCATGCTCTATGATGATGTTTTTGTACTTGGGCTGGCCTGCTTTGGCTCCAGATTTGAAAAACCCAACATGTTCTTTACCATCCTGCTTAACCACACCACCATAAAGAAAGGCAGAAAGATGGTCATTAGAGGCAAAATTAATAGGAACGTTGGGATAGATAGCGGCGAGTTTTCCTTTAAGCGTTGATATTTTGTCATCGACCTCCATGGCTCTGCTTGAGCAAAGCTCTTCATCGAACGGAATGCCATTGGCTTCCATCTCTTGTAATATTTTTAAATCCTGACACATTAGGAAACACAGTTTAACTTGGGCAGGAGTCATTAGCTTTCGTTGTGCATGGTAACAAGCAAGTGTTAGCTCGGCGTCTCTAGTCGCATAAGGCTCTAGCACATCCCAAGGGATGGCGTCTGTGTTAATTCCTTTGTCCCAATATTCAAGCTTTACAACATCCAACTTTGTTTCCAGCCCATAACGCTCACAAGTTTCATTAAGGCTAGGGAATCGGTTGGTTTGGTTGGAAAGAATGAACTCAGCAATCTGCACATCCCAGATTTGCTTTTCCTTGAGTTGATAGACCCCGACTTTTAGAAACCAAGCGAGGTCAAATTTGAAGTTAAAACCAACAATAAGGTCGTAAGGCAGTATCCAGTTGTTTAAATCATGTACACGAGACTGTGGTTGAGTGCCAGAAGTTTTGTCATCAGCATAACTGAAGCAAACAAGTTTATTTCTGGAGTCGTAAGGATTGCCCTTATTCCAAATTGTAGTCTCGCTGTCCAGCGCTAACAATTTCATGCGTCATAATAAGTAGAGAGGACGACAGAAAAAGTAAAGTCGTCGTCGCTAAATCCACGTTCGCGGAAATCTTGCGCACATGCTCCTGCGAAGTCATCTGCTCCGTCGGCTGTTGGGAATACTCCGACAATAGCGTAATTGATGGCAGCTTCATTGAGAATTCGTCGTTCAACAACATATACATTAGCTCGGTGTTTAGGTAGTTTCATTGTACTTCTGGTGGAATATATTTTAAAATCCAAGGTTGTAACACGTCTTTAGGACGGTAACCAAATAACAAACCTTGTTCATCTTGAAGGTTAGCAATACAAATTACTAAGTCTTCTAGAGAGGCTTGGTTAAAGCCTTTTGATTCAACGATAAACTTATATGTCTTCGTATCTTGCGATGTTGGCATTGATGATAACCTCTTTCTTACCATGGCGTAGGTCAGGAATGGAATCTGCATCACCCATCAGCTTGTTCTTACTAGCATGAAGGAAGCGTAGATTCTCATAGCCTGCATCGGCTACTTTACCAATGCCGATAATCCAGTCAGCCTCTGCTTGCTTGGATGTTTTAGCGTTGGCTACGTTAGCCATTGTCAGCCACTTCTGACCCTCCCCCGTTCCATCGGCTTGACAGACAGCAATAACAGGACAATATTCCTTAGCCAGTTCCCTAGCCCATTGATAAATTTGTCCGAGACGTAAATCTTCACGGTCATTGGTAAATCCATGAATCTTGTCAATCTGGTCAAAGATGACGAGGGAGGGCTTGTATTGCTTACAAACTTTCTCAACCATAGAACGTGATATGATTCCTTCTTTGAGAATCTTATGCTTGCCCTTGGTCTTGGACATATAAGCATCACGGTTGGCTGTTAGGTTGGCAAACAACTGAGTCATGTTGCAACCAAGACTAGCTTGATAGCAACGTAGTTTTACTTTATCCCCCTGTTCCTCGTTGTTAAACCAAAGAATCGGGCCAGCATCTTCAGAGAGCTGCTCTGCCATGTACGTCGTTTCTGAAGCAAGGAATGTAGTCTTTCCAGTCTCTGGACGCGCAAAGATAAAGCCGAAATCTCCCTTTCGCAGGCTTCCAAGCATTTGGTTAAGAGTATTGAGTCGCCAGCGGAGACCGGGCTTTTTGATGGTGTCATTAGCTAGTTCTTCGAGGTCATCAGAGATGAACTCAAACTCTTCCCCTTTCTCTTGTTGTTCTTCAAGCTCAAGATAACCTTCAAGAAGGCTCCTCATTTTCTCGGGTTCAAGCTTGCCTTCAGTAACGTCATAGGCAGCAAGGGATATTTCCTTGAGCTGCTTATTGGCAAGAATCGACTGGATTAGCTTCGCCGTGGTGTCAGGACTAGCTTCTACTGTATTGAGCTGGTCTAAGACACCTAGATAATAATCCTTGTCTTTAGAAGACGAGGCAAACAAAAGGTTTGCCAAGTCACTCGTGGTTAACGAGATTTGTTCAGTATTCTGTCGATGAAAGTTATCCAGTACAGAGTATACAGGCTGGATTTCTTTAGTTAAGTCTGTTAGTTTAAGCCTATCTTTATAACTATTCCATACTTCATAGTCTAACAGATGTTTAATAATGCTAAGTTCGTGGAGCATCGTATATTTTTAGAACCCCTTTCGCAAAAGCAACTAATTGTTCAGGAGTTGCGTCCTGCTTCATTCTATTGGCTAGGTCAGAGATAACTTGAATGTTGCCCTTGACATAGCCTTTAGATGAATCTATCCTGTCTAACGAAGGATTGGTTTGTACCCTACCTTTTCCCCTAGTATTTGTCAGAGGAACACCAAGTAAAGGACAGGCTTCTGGTATTTGAATATCTTCGTACTCAATAGTAAACTCTATCCCATCCCGTTCAGCTCTCGCTTTAGCAGATAAAAAGATGATTCGTTCAGGATGAGTTTCTCGATATTTAAAACGAGTTCTTGCAGCACGTTCTTGATAAGCTTCAGTATGTTTAATACGTTCGTAGTAAGCTTTCATCTCTGCCAAGAGCTTTTCTTTATTTTTTAAGTAGCGTTCTTTGTTATATGTAGACATAATAATATAGTAGTGTATATACTATATATTATACCATAATAAATGTTATTTGTCAAGAACATTTATAAGTTCATGTAACAATAATACTCCTTATTAAATACTGTATACATATAATTGTATCACACTGGATTTTGTTTGTCAAGAACTTTTTTATACTGTGTGTTCAAAGTATCAAAATTACCGTTCTTGTAGCGTTTTACAACGACACTTGTACGTACATTCCCGTATCCCAATTTGGGATGGTTTGTGGCTTTAACCCATGCAAGAATGAGCTTACCATCAACGGTGTGCTTCTGTAAATCCTCTGGGACTTCACCCTCCCAAGAGAAGAAGTCTGCATCACCTAGAAAGTTAACGATTTTTTTCATACAACTCTTTCTGCATGTTTGTCAATTCGATAATAGCTTGCTGTTCTTCAGGAGTTTTGGGTTTCTTCTTGAAAATTAGGTCATAGTTTTCATCAAACTTTTTCTTGTCTGTTGGGCGTTGCTTGTCGCCCTTACCTGCTTCACGTGCCATTTGATTTAGCTCCTTGTAATGCTCTAGTAGCAATAGTTACTGCTGATATTTGAAAAGCTACAGATGTTGTAGTGTCTTGCCCACGATGTATGGCAAGAATAGCCTCTAATGCCATTTTATATCTCGCTAAATCATCCATTTAGTCAATCTCCTTAATGTCAGGATGTTTTAATAATGTTGCAACTTTCATTGCCTCTTCTCGGGTGACTCTACATGCATAGTATTTCCAATTACCGAACCACCCTTCTTGGGTTTCAACAAAGAACCATCCATCTTTAGGATTTTGTCGTACTCGAACTTTCATTCAATCTCTCCTTAATACGTTGACGGTTGAGTGCTAATGCTTCTGGTGTAGTCTTCCAATATTTCCATCGCTCTTGATGTTGAAACATACATACAATAGCAGAGGAAGGTACATGTGGGAAGTTCACTTGTCTACCACGTTTTAAACATTCCTTAACCAAGGCAGCATAGCGAACCACAAGCCATGGAAGTTTGTTGTAGAAGAATCGTGTGTGTCCAGTGCCTAGCTTATATTCTGTAGGGTTACGCTTGTCATCTGGAGATTCTCCACGTTCAATAGATTGAATAATTTGTCCAAATAGACGAGGAAGCTCACGATATTCTGCACCTAAGTGCTTGTCCGTAAGTTCCTCAACAGGAACACAGTTGATTCTTGTCATGTAGTTTCTTCTCCAAACGGTCTAAATATACCTTTGCTGGTAACAATCCTACACCACAATGCCAGAAGATAAGAGCAGCTTCTGGAAGTTGTTTAAAAGGATGTCTACCAAACAATACAGAGCTGAGGTAGTCACTTTTGCTCATTCTCTAACTCCTTACGTTTCTTGACACGTTCCCATTCTAATACCGCAAATAGGTCAGTATATCTACGAATACTATGACCGACAAAAGCATCGAGGTCTTCTTTTATATCAAGGATATGCTGCTCTACCTTAGCATCAATTTCTGTTGCATGGATTTTACCATCGGTAGTTACATATCCCATCATTGGTTTAACAGATGAGGGCTTTGATTGTGTCAAGGTCATATTCCTTTGGGTCTTTATCAGTGAGGATGGTTTTGGTTTCCATACCAAGAAGTTTAGCTGAGTCTGCAATGGCTCTCCCTTCACGCCACTTGTCGGCATCCAGCCATACCACCAAGCGATTGTAAGGCCCCTTAAAGGCCGCAATTTGCTCTCGTGGTATACTGGTGCCCAGCAAAGGCTTTGCGTCTGCTACGGCGCTCACCTTGAGTGCAGAGACAGCATCCTCGGTTAGTACAAGGACTCCACTACTTCCTCTATTTCCAGAAGTATCTGCTCCATAGATGGTGCGGGACTCTGACTTTTCACCTGTGTTGTAGTATTTCGCTTTGCTTGCCCGTTTAGGGTTAAAGTTTTTGGCTTGGATACAACAGAGGTTTCCGTCTGAGTCGTAGAAGGGCATAAGGAGTTGTTCCCAGAAGGGACTCCATTTGAAGCCTGCTCGGAGACTGGATTCCACTGATATACCGTATAGTGAGAGCCAGTGGACGGCAGGCTCGCCCAAGATGTTGGTGGCATCGTCCGGTAATACGAGTAAAGTGCCATCATCTCCTCCATTTCGATTTGTGCTTGTTTCAGTTTGCCTATCGCGTTCTCCTACAAATGGGCTACGGTCGCCACGTTCACGATAATGACAGCCGAAACACCAAGCACTACCATCGGAATAGCGTGCAAGGTTGTCTCGACTACCACACGAAGGGCAAGACTCGTGCTTTAGAAATTTAGCCATTTTGTTGTACAAAGTCGTCAAACTTGAATTCTAAGATGAGCTTGTCATCTTTCATCAAGGTTGTGTCAACTTCAATCCATCGCTGATATTCAAGACCACCCTCACTACACTTGTACAACACCACTGCTCGGGTTGCAATGACGCGGGTGGGTCGTTGGGCAATTTTGTTTAAGACAATTTTACTCATCTTCTTCATCCATGTCTTCATCTTCGTCCGCTGCCACACCGTCCACAGTAGCAACATCGTCGCTAATAGTAGATAGGCACTTATTACACATGTCCACATATTCACCACTATTCTTAAATTTACGGACTGATTCCGCAGTTGTCAAGATAACGTCACAACAAACGCACTTCATGCTTCCACCTCTTCCACTGCTGTTGTTGCTGCTGCAATTTGACTAACCAAATTAGCACGAATGTCTGTTGGTATGTGTGAACACCATGCTGAACAACCATTATTGTGGATGGTTGAGCCACCAATAGCAGCAATGTTTACTTCTCCCATACCATTGTATTGTAAGTTGTAATAATACCACGTATCAATTGGAAGTTTGAATCCCAGATGTTTGGTGAACAGTTTAGCATCCTGTGTAAAGCTACGCTCAACGGTGTTCAATGGAGACTTATCTGAATACAAATCATCCCACGAAGAAAACTCCACGTTGTTGTTACATACACGCAACATCATGGTCAACAAAGAGATATAGTATGTAGATTCCCACATCTTGTTTGGAATACGGATAACAACACTCTTATCATCTTGTTTCCAGCAACGAATGGATGTTCCCATGTCCGCTTTTAATCGAACATTGATTGCTTTCTCTACGTTACCAATGAACTGGTCTGCTTTACCTACCTCGGTGAGCAAGATATACAAACCCCATTTGTTGAACTTCACGGTGTCATTCTTGAAACCATAGACAGTGAACACATGACCCTTACGCAAGGCAACCAAGTCATTGAAGTAGTCCTTACACTTCATAAGCTGAGCTTGTGAGGTGAGGATATCCTTCTCACGATACATGATGCGCCAGCGCAAAGGATTAACTTGTGATGATTCTGTGAGAATACCTGTTTGGTTATGTTCTGGTTTGATGGTGATATTAAACATGGCTGATGATTGCTTGTAAGTATTTGTTGACGTTGCTACCTTGAATTCCGGGGGCGGAATTAACTTCGATGACAAAGAGTTCGGATTTTTTCTCATTAAATCCAATGTCAACGCCTCGGAAATCTGACGGAGAAACTGCTGCGGCTCGCAGAGCAAGTTCCCTGAGACCTTCGGGTTCGTCTGACACAGACTGTACGAATACGTATCCGTTAGCCAAGTTTCGGATTTTGGTGTCTCGTTCACCCGTAAATTCTCGTCGACGCTTTTTCTCCACAACTGCAACCACTTGGTTTTTAAAGACATGGATGCGGAACTCCCGTTTCTTTTTCTTGTACAAAGTGTACACTGGACAAGCTACGAAGTCATCGGCTGACTCCATAACAACGATGCCTTTACCGCAGGACGCGTTAAGGTACTTACGACCAAAGATGGTTTGTCCCTCGGCAAGACGAGCCTTGGCCCACTCGGCATCAGTTGAGAATTCGAGGGCTGGGATTTCCTGCTCACGGAACCAGTTGTATTGCTGAACTTTGTTGATGCTTTGACCATACTTGAATTGCTTTCGTAAAGGGCGAACCTTGGTTGTACGGAACACTTTGCGATGGTAATGTGCTGATAGACCCTGAGCCATGAGCTTGAGGCTCATACTTTTAAGACCTGATTCAGTGCACAATAGTTGAGGTGTCTTTTTCTTTAGCATCTAAACTCCTACGAATATAGTCATCATCAATAACGGGAGAACCGTCTGGAAGGAAGGTTGTATAAGCAACCTGTTTAATCTTGCCCTTCTTAGGGACAGAGATAGGTAGTGGACTTGCATTACCAACAGTAAGACTCATCTTTTTGGTAACGGGGTCGTAGACAATATCTTCAATACGACCTGACCAAAGGCGTTCAGTCATATCACCCACACTAATATCTAAATCTTTTATGTCGATGTTAGTGTGTATAAAATGGTCATGCAGAATATTATCACTACTACCCATAAGGGTGATGGCGGTTTCTCCATCTGCGACTGTTCGGGGATAGGCCGTTTCGATGAAGTCTTCTGCCCAAAACTCGACGCGTTTAAATATGTTCCTGTTGCGAAATCGTTTGTACTGGTTCTTAGAAAGACCATCTACCTCCTGTTTGTAATTAGTACGCCCCGTCGTAATACCCCGCCCCGTACCCACCGTATGATGAGTATGGGGCTTGGACTTTTTTGGCACAAGCACCTCTTCCGTCATCTTGTTAGCATCCAAGTCAAAGGTTACTAACGTATGTTCAGGAATGGGCTTAATGTCTAAGTCTTTAGCTGTGTAACCATTACGAGCAAGAATCCAAAACAACATTGGAGCCTCACTAGCAAAGTAATACGCATTGCTTGTCTCAACCATTGACAAGGGACGTTGCGAGTTACGCAACAAACGAACTTTGTGGGTACGTTGGTCATAGCTTGCTGTGGCATACGCACCTGTCACTTCACCCAACAAGTCTTCCAGAGTGTTACGATAATCTTCCTCTGTGAAAGCCTTGTGGAAAGCAATGGTGAGTGCCTCGCTATCTACTACTGTATCAGCCAGCTTCTTGTGGTTTGTCAGTGTGCCGTTATGCACCATGGCAAACTCATCGTTAACAACGAACGGATGGGCTGTTTCATCAGAGATTGCACCGATGGTTTTCTTACGATTGTGACCAATGTAAGCCTTACCGTCAGCCCACATGGACTTGGCAATCTTGCTCTGAGGATACTGAGACAAGAACCAAGCTGCCTCATTCGCTTCCTTAGCGATGTGGAAACTGGAATCTTTCTCAGCACCAATGATACCCGTGGAATCTTCGCCACGCAAAGCATCCGCATACAGCAACTGATAAAAGCTATCTTCTTGCTGTTTCAACAAACCGTTGTTAGTTTTTAGGACTACGCCTACAATACCACACATAATAGTTCCTTAGACCAATGACAATTTAACATCAATCAAGTTGTTCTTGATGATGTTGTGAAAGCTAGATTCCAATGCAAGAATCTTAGGACATTCGGCAAAGATATATTGCCACCATTGTTTGAGGCGAGCCTCATCAGTCAATGCTGCGGCAGACACAGTATCTTTCTGAGCCAGTGTCCACAAACGCTCCAAACAACTCAGCCATTGGCGAGTAAGTTCGGGGTCATCAGTACCCTGCAAGTGACGGAACTCAATAGTACCAAGCTTAACCAAGGGAATCAAGTTCAAAGCTGTGTACTTATGCCAACCATCAATCATCGCATTAAGGTTACGATGATACAAAGCAGGCAAGAACGTCTCTGTCAAAGGAACACAATGAATGTTACTACGACGCACGGGGTCAACGAATGCAAAGAAGAACTCTTCAAACAATGCATAGAACAATACAATCTGTTTTGTCTGAGCTGGTGTCAGAGTACGACAGTTGATATGTACGTGGGTAGATGTTCGAGGAGAGAAAGCATCGGTTTTATCGTGATACTCAAGTGTTGCATGGAGTTTCTTGAAACAACCCAAGAGTGTCTCTTTATCCAGCGGCTGTGAGATAAACTCATAGCCATTGTTACGCAACGAACCGTCAGTCGTTGTGGTAAACCCATGGTAGGAAGGTTCAGGATTACGGATGGACTCAATCTCACATTCCATGCCAGCGTAAAATACATCCACCATGTCACACGTATGGCCCTTTAAGTTAAAATGTTTTGCGATATTTGTCATGTCATGCTACCTTAAACTCTGTATCAGCAGCCAGTTCAAGAAGCTCTGGCTTAAAGATTGGATGACGAACCACTACGAGTTTGTCTTCGGGATTAACTTCAGCCACCAAGATAGCATCAGCAAAAATAGCCTTCATGTCAGGAACATAGGCAAAGCGGGGAGACAGCACGACGCTGTGGTCTTTGGCCTTGTTCAACACTGCTTTAGATAAGCTAGGGAACGCCTGCTTGTTGACAAACTCAGTCAATACATCGAACGTAAGTTCAACAGCATTGACACTACCCGTCTTACCTAGAGCATTAACACGTGTGTTGCTGTTAGACAAGCCTCGCTGATACTGCTTGGCAGGAACACGCAACAACAAACAAGCACGTTTCTTGTACTGGAAATAGCTCTTGCTTGGTAGGATGTAGTCTACTTCGTAGGGATGTTCGTCAGACAACCACAACTCAAACTCACCACCCGAAGCATCAACACCACGCACAACCTCACTGTTCACGTTACGGATGTAATACAAAGTATCACCCGTCTCCTTGAATTTCACATAGGTATTGCGGTAGTAACGATTAATGTCGTCGTGATTACTACTGTTAAAAATCATTTAATGACCTCCAAGTTATATTTGTCCACCAACATCTGAGCAATCTCTTTGTTGTTGTCGTTGATAGCTGCAAGGATGTTATCCTTCTCAGCCATTACGTCTAGGTTGTCCACACTTTCCAAGGCACGTTCAGTGTTATTCCACACCCAACGGATGAGTTCGTTCTTGAAAATCCAGAAATTGGACAATGTACGGTACTCAACGCCATAAGATTTGCCACGGAAAGCACCTGCTTTACCATACAATTTCTTACGCATCTCACCATTGTCCATCAAGACAGAAGGCACACCCAAGAATAAGTCCATTGCACGGATGACAGCAAGCTGGTCTTTGGTTGTCTCAACATGAACATGACCGCCAGCACTACGCATCAATGGATGCGGTGGCTCAGGCTTCTTGTTGGATTGTTTAGTCCAAGCATCGAAGTCAGGCTCACAGCCAAAGATGTGTGCCAATGGATGATGCATCTGGTCTTCAGGGAAGATGATACAAGACAGCTTAGAGAAGCTCAGGTTGGGCAAATACTCCTTGGATTTCTCCATGACTTTGTTGATGTGGTCGATGAACTCGTCAGCACTAGCGGCTGGCGGGATGCCATACTCAAGGCTTACGTTATCTTCCTGCAATGTGTAGCCTTCGGGCATATCAGGAATCTGCATGGGATTCCATTTGTCGGCATTGATATAACCAATGGAGCTAACAGGACTGCCGTTGGCGTCTTGCAAGAATACTTCGGGGTCGCTACCAAGTCTCATTTTACTTTCTCCACTGTGAGTTTATAAATAACAGGATTACCTAATTCATCCAACGCCTCTTGTTTTGAAAGAGGCGGGTCATAGTCGTGCATATAGTCGTCGATTAATCCTTCAAGCTCTTCTTTAACTTTCTTAAGACTGGACGACCAGTTCGACTGATTGTGAGATAAAAACTCAAATTCTCCTTCTCGATTAGAAGGACAATGAATTACATACCGTGTCTTGGTAGCTCCTAAACGCATAATATTTCCTTTATTTACGACTAGAGGTAGCACGAGGTGCTGCTGCACGAGGAGCTGGCGCTGGCTTGGGAGCCTGCTGAACAACAACGGTTTTGTTTACCACTGTTGTGTTGCGGGTAACATTATTGCTACTACCGCCACCGCCTCCCCCGCCACCTGACATCATGTGTCCTAACAACATACCAGTTGCGAGAGTACCTACTCCGCTGTCATGCTGCTGCACTACAACAGGGGCTGGTTGCTGTACATATTGCACAGGAGCTGGCTGTTGCTGCACTTGCTGCACTGGTTGTTGATAGACCTGCTGCTGAGGAACCTGCTGCTGTACAACAGGCTGAGGCTCAGGAGCTTTAGAGCAGGCGGCGAGGGCAACTACTGCCAATAACGTAATACGTTTCATGTTATGCTTCCTTGGGTTTAATGAATGTTTTGTGATGACGTTTGAAGTAGGGCTTACCATCTTTATCTACTTCTTCAGTGTGCCACACAGAGGCGTGGAATAGACGACCACCACGAGCCAGTTTGTTCAGCTCACGGCTGTCTCGACGACGCTTAACATAATCCTCATAAGACTCATTAGCCAAGCGCACAGGATTATGCAGCTTTTGTTGCAATGCAATTTGTTCAGTCATTTAACATCCTTAGAAAGAAATACACACACGAACACCTCATTTTCTCCATGACGGGGATTGAAGCGAGGAGGAGATTGGTACAACAAGATAGCTTTATCGCATAGCTCATAGTAAGCCCGCTTACAAATATCATTGTTGATAAATGTAGATACAAAATATCCTGTACCAGATTTGACACAATCAAGAGCATCGGAAATATCACCACGCCAGCGATTGGCATGGTCACTCTCTACAAAATCACCGAGTTCATCAACACCACAGCAATAATTAATTTCTGTGCTATCAGCACAAACATTACTCATGCCCACACCTCATTAAACAATAGGTCAGCGATTTGTTGGTTGCAATATGCAACAAACTTACTATTTTCAGGAGCCCATTCGGGATGACCCTGAATAGCAAAGCCCTTAATGTCTGGAAAGAACACCATTTCAGGTTCTTTGAATACATCCTTGTTGACTACATCCAACTCTGTTTCGCCTTGGTATACACGAGACAGGGGTTCAGGAGTCCAAGCAAGCAGCTCATGGTTAGTGCCACGCAAGTCCAACATCTGATGGTGACAGGTAGTGACAGCAAACTTATCACCATCGCTAGTGACCACGTTATGACTGCCCGTAGTGTGACCACTCACGTGCTGGATTAGTTTACCACCAACAAATGCACACATAAACTGAGCGCCGCGACATACACCAATGATTGGAATACCCTTGGCTTTGCACAGCTTCATGGCATTCCATTCCCAAACATCACGTTCAGATGGGAGAGTACCAGCCTGATTCCACTTATGAGGCTGAGCACCATAATAGCTAGGATGAATGTCTGTGCCACCCCACAGGATGAACGCATCGACATTATCAAAGCCATGCTTCTTAGCATCAACCGCTTGGTCAAACAGTTGGTCAAAGGGACGGATGCTATATCCGTTGCCCCACGGAGAATACGCTAGAGTTTTCATGCAGGTTTTGCTTCCTCAAAGGTTGGTTTATCTTTGCCAAGATAGTTGTAAGTACACAGGATGTGACTACCCTTATCTTTGCCTGTTAGTGGACGGAACGACACAACAAAGGGCATATCATTCTCACGCCATTCATCATTGACAGGGAACTCTTTGTATGAACGCGAGATACCAACAATGATGACAGCGCCATACTTGTTAAAGCCTTTCTGCTCTGTTGGATAGGCAGTGTCACCCGTCTGGAGCTTTACCTTATTGGATTGCTCACGGATAATGTCATCACGGCGTCGATATTCCTCAACCTTAATGCCACGCATCAGGGCTTGCTGATGTTCTTGTGGGGAATACCATTTACCAGCTACAAAGCCATGCAAAGGGGGTTCTTTAACCCGAACCGAGGGATAGGATGCTTCAATCATGCAATGTTTCCTGTTGTTTGTTCAATGTCATAGTACTGGACAGGTTGGCTAGGGTTGGTACTAGGTACCACACCAAAGCCTGCAATAGTTACGGTTTGCTCAGGCTCAGGCACAGCGGAAGTCTGTGCTGTTTGCATCGCTTCCATCTCTGCAATCATTTGACTAATGGATGCTGATGGTAAAACAGGAATAGGGTCGAGAGCAAGTCCCACCTTACGTTTGGGTTTTGGAGCCTTGCCTTTAGCTTCAGCATTAAGCTGTAAACGCTCCATCAATGGATGCATTTGCTTAATAACTTCAACTACTGAGAAGTCTTCCAAGTCAAGATTGATTCGATTGATTACTAAGAACCAATAGCTACATTTACCTTTCTTGAAGTCACGACGTACCGCTTTAACATAAGAAGCTAGTTCTTCTTCTGTATAGAGGGCTTTACGTGAATAGCATTCAGGATTGCCTCGTTGATAGGGGTCACTGCCAATGAACAACTCAGTACGAATTAATAAAGGCATACGTCTTCACCACTGCCAATGTTAACACGAACATCTTGCAACGAACTTGCTGATAGACCCTCAAGAAATTTATCCGCCGCAACTGCACAGCAATCTTCCTCGGCAATGGCTTGCATAGCCTCAGCCTCGCGGTCAAACAGGTCGGTGCAGGTATCGCACAGGTTTACTTCACCACATTCAGGACATACATTCAACATTGTTAGGCTCCTACAAATTTAAAGGGACTAAAGGCACGTGGGGCGTTACGTGCAAATAGCATATAATGAAAGCTTTTACCGACAAATCGGCTACGTTTAACACGAACGGGGATGAATTTTATCATTTCGTTTCCTTTTAGTTAAAGACCGTGATGGTTAAAATATGAATTTAAACCACTAAAATTACCATACTGTACTGCATCATACACGTTGTGCCACAAATCCTCACGAGGAGCGCTGCTCCATTTAAATGCATCAATAAGAGAAGTCCTATTAGGTTTTAAGTTCTGAATTGTGGGACTAGAAAAAGCCATTTTAAGACTACGATATACATAGTCTTGGTATTTACTAGGCAGTTTCCTGCGCAGAACAACCCACAAAGGAGATGACGCTACTCTAGCAGGTTCCTCAATGTATTCAGCATGGGTATACACAATACTTCCTTCAGGAATACCTGCGTGGTAAGGAGCTGGTTGTGGTTTTGGTGCTCTCTTAGCCTTCTCATTCAAGATAAGCTTGGGCTTAGGCGGTTCGATTGTAGCTCCTTCAGTTACGGGAACAGCTGGTGCAAAACGATGAGCAAAGAACTCACGAACCAGTCCTTGAACACGTACAAACTCATCACCGTCATGGTCTGTTCGTGTTTCTGTTACAATGTAGATAGCACCATTTTGTAGCTTACCACTGGTTCCTTGGTCTACACATATAACCGCTTGTCCTACTTGGAGTGTCATACGCTATATTCCTGTGATTCTGTTGTGTACACGGGTACTTTCTTAATAGAATATACCTTAGCCAACACATAAAACTCGGCGCTTGGATGCAATGCAGCCAAACGATTGGCCTCATTCTTAGCATCGTCAAAGGTTAAATGCACCACAGTTGGAGCATTACCACCCAAACGCTGCACATAATAGGTGTTTGCTTGTTGCTTACCCTTGGATTTAGGTTTAGCTTTTTCATTGATAACTGTGGGAGTCATACTAGATTCCTTTTCAAAAGAACTGATGTGATGGGGAAATTCATTGCACCGAACAGATAACCAATCACCATGAATGGCTGCAATCTTATAGGCATCGTGTTTAATTAAACATTTGTTTGGGTTATTGTGCTTAGCATAGACTACATCACCCACTTTAAATGGGCAGGCTCGTTTATGCAATACAAAACGTGCTACATCATAATGAAACACACCATGTTCATTACCTTTACCCACAAGAGATACTAATGCTCCTCCAGCATGTACACGAAATACTTCGTATGTATGCCCTGCATTAATAGTGTGTACACCATGCGAGTCAATACATTTAACCTCATCCCCTACCTTAAACATTGTGCCTGTATCAGACATAGAACAAACCCCCTTGTATGAGGTGCATGGTTAAGCCCACAACAATTAGCACGGCACAAACCATACAAATTGTTCCACCAATAACAAATAGCCATTCAAAGAAATTCATTTCATTACCTCACCTGTACATCTGGAATAATTGTTGAAGGCTTAAATGTCACACGATAGAAATGTGAGCTTGCTTTGTTGGGTTCCAATTGCTCCACAAAATAGGTAACATTATCTGATAAACCCAAAAAATGTTTCTTATATTCTGTTGGACCAACTTTACAAATTACTGCTACTCGTGCTGGGTTTTGTAAGGGTTCAATAGAACACAGCCCTTCAATAGACAATAAATAGTCACTTGTAATGCCATTGTAGAAGACCACACGACGATTGATTTCAAAATTATCAGCAGCTTTTCCAAGATTTCGGGATGCCACTTGTGCATCATCAGCACATCCCGTAAGCATTGTCAATGCAATACCAAACACAGCAAATAGTTTTTTCATGTCAATCCACCTTTATGAGAAGAATTAAGCCCTTTAAGCAAGGACAAATCAGTGATTAGGATGTAGTTACTCTTAGGCATTGGGGCCACTGTAAACTTACGCTTACTGGCTTCCTTAGCCCCACAAATTAGGCACGTAAAGTAGCCAAGCGATAGGCGTTGAACGTCGATAGGCTGACCGCATTTACAAACCTTGGGCTTGGCCCTGTTGATAGACCTTTTGTTGATAGACCCGATTCCAATAGCAGTAGCTTTGGGCATAATAAAAACTCCAACAAAAAAAGCCTACTAAAAAGTAGGCAACAAAAAAAGCACCCCGAAGGGTGCTCTTAATTGTGAGAAGGTTTGTTTATAAGGGCGCGTCGTCTTCGGGTGCAAGTTCATACCCCAAGACTGCCGCGCGGGTGATTAGTTCATCCTCGCTAATTTGCCCATTGTCATATTGTGCCTGTAAACCTTCTATTGTGTCCACTGCATCCACGGCCTGAGCCTTTGCCATTACTGCATCAGCCGCGCCCGTCAATGATGTATTGCCAATCAATGCCGTCATATCTTCTAAGGCTTCGCGATATAGCCCTTCGTATGTTGCAAGCATTGATTTTAATGCCGCGATAGCCGTGGGGTAATCGCCTAAGTCCGTGGTTTCTTTGCGATTAGCGATATCTGCCGATAGTTTTACTAACTTACCCGCGATTCCTTCGGGAGTAGTTGGTGCAATTTTTTGCATTTCATTTGCTAAGATTTTGTCAATAGCCGCGACTGTAATGCACTTACCATTATCATGCACAGGCAATTTGCCCATGTGTGCAAAGTATTTAATAACCCGTGACTTTGCATTTGCATAGCCCCCACCTTCACGCAAACCCGCTGCGAATAACTGCCATTGTTTCTCAATGGTTGCCGAGGTGTTTCCCTTTGCTTGCAAGGGTGCAGAGAATCGGGGCTTCAAATATTCGGTTTCTAAGTCACGGATTGCACTTTTCAAGTCATTAGGCACCAATTCATTAATTGGAGTAAGCCCCTTATATTCATCAAGGCGAGGATTGTCCAACAAGTGAGACAACAAGGAGACAGCGGCTTTGCTCACGTTATCACGTGAACGAATCTCACCATTGACAATACGGATAGCCTCGGCGTCATCCAAAGCATTAAACAGTTCCAGTTTTTCGGCTTTGTTTGTCTTAGTGTTCACGAAGGTAACACTATCGTCATTATAGGAAATTTCAAAGAATGGCATTTTAATACTCCAATGTTATGCACCTTACACATGGGGTAACTCACCCGCATAACTGCAAGATACATAATCTTAGAATCTAATTTTATCTAATCTTCTAAGTTTTTCTTAACCCGTGAGATTGTCTTAAGTCTTAAGATTTTCCCACGGCCTAAGAATTTCCCTTAAAATCCAGTCTCAAGATATGACACCAAGAGATAAGCAAGGAATATGCCAACTAAGCAAAGGATTTCTTTTAAATTCATGCCGTTGCCCCTTCAAAGGTTGCCGCTTGGTAGGCGTGCATAGCCCGTTCAAGGGCGCGAAAATGGAAAGCTGAGGGCATTGCCTTGAAATTTGCCATTGCCTCATTGAGGGCGCGTTTTGCTTGGGTAGGTGACATGAGAAAATCTCCATTGAGTTGCATACCTATAACTAAGCAAGCACCATGCCAGCCCTAAAACGTACACCTATAGGTTACAAACACCTAAAAACGTATACTTAAGAGTTAAAAAAAGTGTCGATTTTTTGACACCTATGACGGTTTTCCGACACCCTTTGTAAGAAAACTGTAAGAAATGTGTCGGTTTTACGTCACTTTGTATATCTTTGTTTCCAAAACTGTCTGCGCATTAGAACTAAAGTATTACACCCGAGTGTCGGGTTTCCGACAGGGTGAATACTCTTGTTTCTATATGTCCGTGAAACATAGCACTTTAGTATTACTTTCATAGGGCTATGGGGCTTTGTACTACTTTTGTTTGCAAATCTTAGAATGTAAGATTTTCTACCCCGAAGGGGAGCGCGTGACTATATCAATGGGGGCTTATATGGGTTTTGACTTATGTACTTATATAACTGGGGGCTGATGTAAGTGGTTGATGTATTTATTAAAGTTACAAAACATAAACCATAGGGGCTACACATTTAAAAGAGGGGGGTGGGGGGAAAACTTGGGATTCATAAAAATGACGTAATGCACCTTGCTACGATTTTTATAATTTTTTAAAAGGGTGGGGGCACACTTACATGGGGTATGTTATGTGGAACACTTTAAACGGGCTATAAGGCTCTTTTTATAGCTCAGGCTATGCTGCCCTAGGCAGACCTCTTACAGGAGCTTCTAGGTACCTTATAATCGTTTTAAACTACGTTAGCTGCTCGGCTAGGGCCTCGCATGAAACAGAATCTGGAATATAATGAAGATTCAACAGGAGATTATTTTATGATTTCTTGTTAATGGGCGCTTCGCGCATGCACGTACGTGTACGTATAATATATTTAATAATAATATAATATAATAATATAATAAATATATAATATAATATACTTATATAATATATTAATATATAGTATATCATATCTTTGTTAATTTGTCAAGTGTTTTCTGTAAGAAAATACAATTCCTGTAAAAATATTTTTTATAAATTTTTTGTAAAACACTTGACTTTCTTATTACTTTGTGGTATAATATTAAGTATACAGCGTTCACAAAGTGAACTTGCAATACAGCCTGTACTATTACATGCTTGTCCCTTCAAGCCTCTAGCTTGCTATGCTCACCCCGAAGGGCCTCTTTAAGAATTTTGTAAAGAACAAAAATATGGCACTCACTGATAACAAAAAAACTAAAGACCGAAAACCAAAGATTCGTTCTGTTGACGCAGGAACCAACCGTTCTTGGTCAGACAAACAAAAGATTGAAGCTGTTCAATCCTACCTACTTTTAGGCAATCTTGCGTTGACGTCTCGCATCCTGAAAATTCCTGAAATTACCCTCCGTGTCTGGAAAACCACCGAATGGTGGAAGAATGTTGTTGATGACATTCGTCAGCAAGAGAACATGGAAATGTCTGCTCGTTTGAAGAAAATTGTCGATGCTAGCCTTGCTGCTACTGAAGACCGTTTGCTCAATGGTGATATGATGTATGACAACAAAACAGGTCAAATGGTACGTAAGCCTGTGAACATGCGTGATGCTCACAAGGTGGCTGTTGACCTCATGGACAAGAAAAAGCTTCTTGACAAGGAAGCCACAGACGGTCCTGTTGAAGCTCAAGAGGATGACCGCTTGCTTAAGCTGGCTGAGAAGTTTGCTAGCTTTGTGCAACAGAAAATTGATAAACCCGTCATTGACGTAGAGGTCACTGACGTAGAAATAAAGGAAACAGAAGATGCCCTACATGAAGAACGGGAAACGGGATTACAAACGGGAGAACGAGCTGTACAACAGCCGTCCGGAACAAATCAAAGCCCGCTCGGAACGGACAACTCTGCGCCGTGAGGCCAATGCTAAAGGTATCACCCACAAGGGTGACGGGAAAGATTTAGACCATGTCAAACCCCTTTCTAAAGGTGGAGCAAACACTCTGTCCAACGCCAGAGCCACAACCAAGTCTGCTAACCGCAGCTTTAGCCGCAACGCCGACGGAAGCTTGCGTAACCAACAATCCACCCGCGAACGTAAAAGTACACGGAAATGAATGTTGCTTTAACAGCGGACGTGGTACAGGGTTTTGTTGGGAGTGTATTATCATCTCGTTTTGATGGTCGTAGTAGCTCCCCAGACTTCCATCGTGAATGTTGGGAACTCTGCTGTTCCAATGAAAAGTTTGTAGCTATTGCTGCACCACGTGGTCATGCTAAAAGTACAGGCGTAACGCTAGGGTATGGTTTAGCCACGCTTCTCTTCCGAGAGCGTAAATTCATGCTTCTTGTTTCAGATACAGAAGCTCAGGCCAGTTTGTTCCTTGGAACATTTAAACAAGAACTTCAAGACAATCAAGAACTCATTGACTTGTTTGGTTTGAAGCGTAACGAAAAAGGTTTGGTTCAGTTTGTCAAAGACACTGAAACAGACATTATAGTTGAGTGTACGGACGGACATAAGTTCAGGATTATTGCTAAGGGAGCGGAACAGAAGCTTCGTGGATTAATCTGGAACGGGTCGCGTCCGGACATCATTATGTGTGATGACATGGAAAACGATGAACTTGTTATGAACAAGGAACGTCGTGAAAAGATGCGTAAATGGTTTAAGGGTGCTCTCTTGCCATGTCGCTCTGACCGTGGTATTGTTCGCATGGTAGGAACCATCCTGCATGCTGACAGTTTGCTAGAACGCATGATGCCCAATCCATCTGACAAGATGACGGTGGTTGAAGAACTTAAACAATACTCCAAGCGTAAGAGCATGTGGAAGTCGGTTAAATACCGTGCCCACAACTCTGACTTTTCTAAGCTCCTATGGGCCTCTAAGAAGTCTGCAACAGAGTTTAAGATGCTATATGAGGAAGCTGTCAAAGACGGCACTACAGACATCTACAGTCAGGAATACTTGAATGAGCCAATTGATGAATCCGTGTCATTCTTCAAAAAGGGAGACTTTCTCCCCATCACAGAAGATGACCGTAAGGCTCGCCTCAATTATTACATTACTGCCGACTTGGCTATTTCAGAAACTGAGAAGGCTGACTTCTCCGTGTTTGTCATTGCTGGAGTTGACGAAGATAAAATTATTCACACAAAGAACGTGATTCGTGAACGTATGGACGGTAAGGAAATTGTTGATACATTTCTAGCCCTTCAGAAGCTTTACGACCCTGTTGCCATTGGTGTTGAGGATATGCAAATTTCCAAAGCTATTGGCCCGTTTCTGCGTGAAGAGATGATTAAACAAAACGTCTTCATAACACTCATGCCTTTGAAGCATGGGGGTAAAGATAAGACCACACGAGCTAGAAGCGTACAGGCGCGTTTACGTGCTCATGGCATGAAGTTTGACAAAGAAGGTGATTGGTATCCCATCTTTGAAAATGAATGTCTTGCTTTCCCTCGTGGTAAGCATGATGACCAAGTTGACGCTTTTGCCTATCTTGGACTGATGCTTGACCAGCTTATTGAAGCTCCCACCAAGGAAGAGTTTGAAGAAGAAGAATACTTTGATGAGTTGCAAAACTCCGATTTAAACAACCAAGGACGCGACTCCTACACAGGATATTAAATGGACGAACAACAAAAACCTTTGGCAGCCATGCTGGAAAGCGTGAACATTGCCGAATCGCTGGATGAAGGAAAGCTTACAACGATTGGACGAGATGCTGAAAAAGGTTATGTCCTTGACCATGAATCTCGCCTTGATTGGGAAAAGCATATTGATGAATGGACTAAGCTTGCAAAGCAAACGATTGAGCCGAAAACTTATCCTTGGCCTAAAGCGTCTAACATTAAATATCCACTTCTCTCTACGGCTGCTATGCAGTTTGCTGCTAGGGCTTACCCTTCTCTTGTCCCGTCGAATGGGAAGATTGTAAACGCTAAAGTTATTGGTAAAGACCCAGATGGGGCTAAGCACCAAGTAGCAGAAGCTGTTTCCATGTACATGTCTTACCAGTTGCTGGAAGAAATGGACTCTTGGGAAGAGGAAATGGATAAATTGCTCATCATGCTCCCTATTGTGGGCACGATGTTCAAGAAAACTTATTGGGACCCGCTTAAAGAAGCCAACTGCTCGCATCTGGTGATGCCTAAAAACCTCGTAGTTAACTACTGGGCACGTAGTTTGGCAGATGCTGAGCGTATTTCCGAGGTACTGGAAGTATCTCCTCGTAAAATTAAAGAACGCCAACAAAGTGGTTTGTGGTTGGATGTCGAATTTGGTAAGCCTGTTGTCCAAATGGACGGCAAACAAGGCCCAACAGTTATTGACGACACTACCCCACACATCTTTATTGAGCAACATACGTTCCTTGACTTGGATGATGATGGCTACAAAGAGCCTTACATCGTTACATTCCACAAGGAAACTAAGAAAGTAGTCAGAATTGTCGCACGTTTCGACGAAACTACCATCAAAATGGATGCTGAGGGAGGTATTCGCAAGATTGACCCCATTCAGTATTATACTAAGTTTGGGTTTATTCCTAATCCTGATGGCGGATTCTATGATATCGGCTTTGGTGTCCTTCTTGGTCCACTCAACCATAGTGTAAACACCCTAATTAACCAGCTTTTGGACGCAGGACACTTGGCTACGTTGCAAGCAGGCTTCTTGGGTAAAGGTTTGCGCATTAAAATGGGTGATACCAAGTTTATGCCGGGCGAATGGAAAGCTGTTAACTCAACAGGTGATGACCTGAAGAAGCAGATTGTTCCATTACCAACAAAAGAACCTAGTTCTGTGCTGTTCCAGCTTATGGGTAGCCTCATTACCTCGGGTAAAGAGCTTGCTTCTGTTGCTGAAATCTTCACAGGCAAAATGCCGGGTCAAAATACTCCTGCAACCACCACCATGGCTACTGTTGAACAGGGCATGAAGGTGTTTACTGCGGTGTACAAGCGTTTGTACCGAGCTCTCACTGAGGAATTCCTCAAACTTGCTCGATTGAATAACCTGTATCTCAATCCCAACACTTATGTTGACATTGTGGATATGGAAATCAACCCAGACGACTTTGACCTGACAACACATAAGATTTATCCTGCCGCTGACCCCACTGCAGTGTCTCAAACTGAGAAGCTGTTGAAGGCACAAGGCTTGATGGAACTGCTCCCAACAGGTATTTTAGACCCTGTTAAAGTGGTTCAACGTATTTTGGATGCACAAGAACAACCAAACTGGCAAGACCTTATTAAACCTGAGATTGCACAGAGTGGTCAAATGCCTCCTCCCCCTCCAGACCCCAAGATGCTAGAGTTGCAAATGAAGGGTCAACTGGAAGGTCAAAAGATTCAAATGCAAGGAGCAGCGCTCCAGCATAAGATGGAGCTAGAAGCTCACGATAAACAAGTTCAACTCGCTATGAAGCAAGAAGAGCATGCACAAAACATGCAACATGCTGCTGACATGGCGAATATCAAGGCTGCAGAAGCCGTACATGCTGGACGAGTCCACTCTGCTACAGAGCAGGCTGGTTTTATCCAGAAACTGGTGCACACTGATGCACAACATCAGCAGAAAATGCACCATGCACGACAAGCTGCAGCTCAAACGGCTAAGAAGCCATCAAAAGGAGCTAAATGACAAAGAGTGAATACATTGATTGGAAAGGCCACCCAGTAACGCTGGAGGTCTTCCGTCAAATTCAACGTCGAATTAACGATTTGCAAGAGATGCTAGGCGAATCAGCAGGAGCTGACCCTCGCCAAGACGCAGTTTTTGTTGGCGCAATAAAAGCGTACAAAGACCTAGTCACTATCGATTTCTACGACGAAGAACAAGAGGAGTCTCTATGATTAAACCCACTCTACACCGGATTCTTGTCAAAGCTGACAAGCTGGAAGAGACAGACAAAACTTATGTGAAAGCTACGTCGTTAGGCCTAGTCCTACCGGAGCATGAAGATAAGAAACGAGCGCAAGCAGGTGTCGATAAGGGACGTGTTGTGGCAATTGGCCCAACAGCCTTTCGAGACTTTAACACAACTTCCCCAATTGAGGTTGGTGACTACATTGCATATGCCCGCTTTGCAGGCAAAACTGTAGAAGACCCCTATACTCAGGAAGAATTTGTAGCATTGAACGATGAAGACATTGTCTGTGTCTTCCATCAAGAATAAGGAGGCCCTTAGATGGCTGAAGAAATTAAAGACGCAACCCAAGCGGTTGACACCCAAACCCAAACAACTGAACCCGAAGTCAAACTGACCGCTGCTGAAGAAAAGGCAATGGAACAAGGCTGGGTTCCAGAAGACCAGTGGGAAGGTGACCCTGAACAATGGCGACCAGCTAAAGAATTTCTGGACCGCGGTGAATTGTTTAAAAAGATTGAGGACCAAAACCGTACGATTAAAGAATTTAAACGTGCGCTAGATGATCTCAAAGGCCACCATGCTAAAACGCGTGAAACAGAGTACGCACGAGCATTGGCTACCCTCAAAGCACAGAAACGTGCTGCACTTGAAGAGGGTGATGCGGCGGCTGTGATTCAGTTGGATGATGAAATTGACCTCGTTAAAGACGAGCAAAACAAACTCAAACAACGTGATGTACAGCAAACCGAAGTTGACGTCAATCCCGAATTTGCTTCTTGGGTTGACAAAAATAAATGGTATGAAACCAACGAGCCTATGAAAGCCTACGCTGATGCGCTAGGTCGTAGTTTGGCAGTTAAGGGTATGAGCCCATCGGCTGTTCTACAGGAAGTCGAAAAACAGGTTAAGTTGGAGTTCCCAAATAAATTTACTAATCCTAACCGTAACAAGCCGGGTGCAGTAGAGGGTAGTTCTAACAAAGGCGGCAAGAGTTCTGGTGAAGTCTCTTTGTCCGATGAAGAGCGTCGAGTGATGCAACGCTTTGTCCGTACGGGTGTAATGACTGAAAAAGATTACATTGCGGAACTGCGTAAAATTAAAGGAGTTTAATATGAGTGACATTAAAGAAGCAATTGCGAAAGCACCGAGAGGTCGTACGCAGCGTGTTCCCGTCGGTACACGAAATGTTCTAACAGTAGCTGGCAAAGACGCCAATTACGAATACCGAGTGATTAATGACTCTGGAGACAGGGTGCAGGAATTTTTGGATGCTGGCTATGAGCTGGTTGAAAATAGTTCTGTGAGGGTGGGTGATAAACGAGTTAACTCTGCTTCGTCAGAAGGCTCCGTATCACAGATTTCTGTCGGACAAGGCCAAAAGGCTTTCGTCGTACGCATCAAAAAAGAATGGTACGAGGAAGACCAAGCTCGCAAGCAAATTAAGGTCAATGAGATGGAAAACGCCACCAAAGCAAAAGCTCTTGATGGTACTTATGGTAAGCTCGAAATTACTCGAAGCTAAATAACAATTAAGTGCCGTTGGGAATTACCTATTTTATTATGGAGAATTGCTAATGGCAAGTGTATCTCGTGCTAACGGGTTCCGTCCCGTTAAAACAGTGACTGGCGCGGCCTATAACGGTCAAGCCAACGTGTATTTTGTTCCCTCTACCGATTCCACCGTGATTATGGTTGGTGACGCAGTTAAGCTCGCAGGCGATGCCCGCGCTGCTACTGGTGCTCCTACTGTGACACGTGCTGGCGCTACTGATGTGCCAGTGGGTATCGTTGTGGGTATTTTGTTTACAGGCGTCGGTGACCTCACCAACATGCCTCCAGTTAACGATTTGAACACTCCGGTTTACCGTCGTGCTTCTACAGACCGTTATCTCTTGGTGTGTGATGACCCTAACGTCGTGTATGAAGTTCAGTATGCTGGTACTTCCGTGGCTGCTGCTACAATCACTGCAAACGTTGGTTTGAACGGTCAGTTCACAACTACTGCAGGTAGCACAACTTCTGGTGCTTCTGGTATGCAACTCGACAGCTCTGGTCTCGCAACCACTGCTACCCTTCCTATCAAGATTGTTGGTTTCCCTAACCGTCCTGATAATATCCCCGGCGATACATACTTCAGCTACTTCGTGAAACTCAACGGTTCCACAAACAGCTCTGGTACTGGTCAGGCTGGCGTTTAATTTTAAAGGAAAGGTAGAATATGTCTATTATTAATAGTGGCTCGTTTGCCAAAGCACTATGGCCCGGCGTTAACGCTTGGTATGGTAAAGCGTACGACGAGTATGCAACAGAGTATGACAAGTTGTTCGACAAGTTCAACAGCTCTAAAGCGTTTGAAGAAGACGTCGGTATTTCTTCGTTTGGTCTCGCCCAACAAAAGGGTGAAGGCGCTGGCATTTCTTATGACAGCGAAAAGCAAGCATTCACAACTCGCTATCAACACGCCGTGTTCGCACTGGGCTTTATCATCACTCGTGAGATGATGGAAGATGACCAGTACGACGTGGTTGGTCAACGTAAAGCTCAAGGCCTCGCCTTCTCTATGCGTCAGACTAAAGAAGTGTTGGGTGCTAACGTGTACAACCGTGCTTTCAACAGCTCGTACACTGGTGGTGATGGTAGTTCTTTGATTGCTAGCAACCATGCTAACATCAAGGGTGGTACTTGGTCTAACCAAATCGCTACTGCTGCTGACTTGTCAGAAGCTGCATTGGAACAAGCATGTATCGACATCGCTGGTTTCACTAACGATGCTGGTTTGCTGATTGCTGTGAAGCCTGAGACGTTGGTTATCCCTCGTCAACAAATCTTCGAAGCAAAGCGTATCTTGGGTTCTGATGGTCGCGTTGGTACTGACAACAACGACTTGAACGCTATCAAGGCTGCTGGTTTGATTCCTGAAGTGGTTGTTAACCACTACTTGACTGACCCAGATGCTTGGTTCATTCGTACTAACGTGCCTCACGGTATGAAGTATTTTGAGCGTCGCGCTGACCAGTTCGACATGGACAACGATTGGGATACTGAGAACGCTAAGTTCAAAGCCACTGCTCGTTACAGCTTCGGCTGGACCGACCCACGTGGTTTGTACGGCTCTGCTGGCGCCTAATTAACCTAAGGAGAGCTTCGGCTCTCCGCTAAATAAGGAATTAATATGGGTTTTCGCTTAACCGACATCGTCCCTATCAGTACCCTCGGCCCAACAACCCTTATCCCTACATCGAAAGACGTAGTTGTTAAGGCGTTTAAGGTTACTCGTACTGACACTGCTTCGACGTTGAAAGCTGTCCTGCCTGCTGATGCTTCTATTTTGAACATCATCATGACAGGTTCTGTTTCTTCGGATGCAGGCACTGCTGCAACTGTTTCTCTGGTTGTTTCTGACAACACTGGCGCTATCTCCACAGGTACTGCCGTGAACGTTAAGACTTCTGGTGCAACAACTCAGATTGTGCAAATGCCTAACTTGCCTAACATTCAACCTAGTCCTCTGACTGGTGATTTGAAGATTACAGCAACTTATGCAGAAACAGGTACTCCCTCTACCACTGGTGGAGATTGGACCTTTATCGTTACTTACGTTCGATAAGTGGGAGGGGCTTCGGCCCCTTTCTTGTATTGGGGATTGGTGAAATCTCCGTCTTTGGTAAAAGGAAAATATTATGGCTGGTTCTAACGTATGGGTCAAATGTGGCAAGGTATATAACCTCGACCCCAATGGTGCAGGCTTAACTGCAACAGGTGTCACACCCCGAATTTATAAAGATAGCCCTTACGCTACCTTTCAAGCTTACGGTGCTACTTCTGGTGGTATTGGAGCTGCTACAGTTGTTATTGAAGGTAGCAACGTAGACGACCCAAATACTTTTGTTAGTTTGGGTACTTTAACTCTCACTCTTGGCACAACTACTACTGCAGCAGGCTTGGCAACAACTGCTCCTTGGAAGTTTGTTCGTGCTAACGTCACAGCTATTTCTGGTACAGGCGCTACAGTTTACGTAACAATGGGGGTGTAATATGCCCACGTCAAACGCTACCCAAGCAAGTGGCTTAGAACAAGAGTATTTTGATAACTTTAATTTACAAGTTGCACGAGGCCTCATAGATGGCTACAGCACTTTAAACGTTTATGGTTATCAACCTGCTATTGGTTTAACGTTTACTCCTGTATGGGAAAATGCTACAACATATACCTATCCTGTAGCTGCTACTCAAATGAACCTTGCAGGTTCTGCTGGTGATACTGCTTCTATTTTAATTGCAGGACTTGATGCCAACTATAACAGTATCAATGAAACTGTTGTGCTTAACGGCGCAACTCCTGTAACTACTACAAAGAGCTATTTACGTATTAATGGTATGCAAGTAACCGTCGGTAGTGCTACAAACCCTTCTGGTGTTGTAACACTTAAAGACCTTACGAACACCATCATTTATGCACAAATCAATGCTGGAGTAGGCCGTACACAAGCTGCAATTTACACTGTTCCTGCTGGATATACCTTCTATTTGCAACGTGTAAACATTTACACTTCATTGAACGGTAATAACTTTGTAACCTACGAAAACAAAACCATCAGTCCTACTGGTGTTGTTCAACTCACACAACAAGCTCCGTTTGCTACTAGCTATGAAGCTCGACGCATTATGCCTAGAGCTTTTACAGAAAAGACGGACATTCAATTGCATTGTAAGGTGAACAGCTCAACTGGCGCTGTGGGTATTGCACAAGAAGGTTACCTAATTAGGAACTAATATGAACAAACAAGCCGCTAGTAAATTTATTAACGTGCTGTTTCTTAGCCGTACAGTAGCTCATCAAATGCACTTAGCAACAGATAGCTACTCACAACATGCAGGAGCATTACAAGGTTTCTATGAAGACATTGTACCTCTTGCGGATGAGTTGTCTGAACAATGGCAGGGAGAGTATGAAGAAAAGCTTACTCTTTCTACGCTAGGTTCAAAAGAAACAGAACCACTTAAATACTTCAGAGAAACTAAAAAGTGGATTCAGGACAATCGAAAAGATGCTTTTGGTACGGATTCTGCTTTACAGAATGAAGTAGACAACATCGTTAAATTGTTCCGTTCTACTATTTATAAACTCCGTTTTCTAAAGTGATGCTATGAAGAACCATCTCCTCTTAGGCAACTGGAACGCACTCTGTGATTCATGTGGTCGTAAGTTTAAAGCCTTAGACCTGCAAAAGCGTTGGGATGGCCTCATGGTTTGCCGAGAGGACTTTGAACAGCGTCATCCACAAGACTTGTTACGAGTTCAGCGTGAAAAGATTGCAGTTCCATGGTCTCGTCCATATGCTGCTCAAGATACATACATTCCTGAAAATCTCTGGACAAAACCAGAGGACCATTTGGGTGTAAACGAAACAAATGCCTTTGATGTTGTTAAACGTATTTATGATACGTATGCCAACACAGGTGCATTAAATGGATACTCACTTAATGAGTTTGCATTAAACCAAACAATTCAGCAAGGAGCTCCTTCTGAGACATTTGTTATGTCTGAGACGTTCTTTGCAACACTTGGTCGTTTTGTTAATGAATCTTTGGCTGCTACAGAAACTTTTGCTTTTGCAATTGGTAAACGTATTGATGAAGTCTTGCCCATTGGTGAGTCTTATCGTTTTGCAGAAACAGAACACAATGGTGATACACTGTCTTTCTCGGAAGCACAGCGATTCACTATGAGTAAGAATATTTCTGAAACTATTACAGTTACAGAAGTTTATCGAAACGGGGTAGCCCGTCCACTGTCTGATTCATTGTCCTTGTCTGAAGGTGTTACTAAGCAAGATGATGAAAAGACAATTGAAACCCTCTCTATGGCAGAGACAAGTTATTTTGCCATTGGTCAAAACCTGTCTGACAGCGTTACACCAACAGAAAATTTCTCTTATGTCTTGGTTTCTCCCCCTGACCAATTTGTAAACGGGTCTGCTCTTAACACAACCTATTTAGGATAAAATATGATTAATGATTCTCTTGCCATGCGTGGCGATGTGCTAATTAAGTTGAACGATGAAGTTGTTCTGGATAAGAAAAACCTTATTGTTAACGTTGGTAAAAACTTCTTGGCTTCTGCTGTAATTAACAGCTCAGCAAGTCCATTCACTCACATGGCTATTGGTACTAGTGGTACTGCTGCTGCTTTGGGTGACACAACTTTGGGTAGTGAACTTGTTCGTCAAGCATTTACCTCAGCATCCGTTGCTTCTAACGTAGTTACATTGACTGCTTTGTATGCTGCTGGTGCAGGTACAGGTGCTTTGCAAGAAGCTGGTATTTTTAACGCTGCTTCTGCTGGTACTATGCTCTCTCACGTTGTTTTCTCAACCATTAACAAAGGCGCTGCTGACTCATTGACCATCACTTGGACAATCACTGTCGGTTAATTTATGTCTATTAAGTTTACCAACAATGCCGCTACCTCGCTGGCATCAGGTATTACGAACGTTGCAACCAGCCTGACCGTTGCGTCGGGCAAAGGTGCTTTGTTTCCAACCCTGTCAGGTGGCGATGTCTTTTATGCCACATTAGCAAACTCATCAGGTGTAGTTGAGATTGTACAAGTTACAGCTCGTACAACAGACACATTTACCATTGTTCGTGGACAAGATGGTACTACTGCAGTTGCTTGGAATACGGGTGATAAAGTTGAATTGCGACCCACTGCTGTTTCAATGACAGCAATGGCACAAAAAGCTAACAACTTAAGTGATTTGGCTTCCGTGGCGACTGCTCGTACTAATTTGGGTGCAACTACTGTTGGCTCAAACTTAATGACCTTGGCAAACCCCAGTGCCGTTACCTTTCCACGAGTAAATGCTGATAATACAGTGTCTACTTTAGATGCTGCAACTTTTCGTACAGCAATTGGTGCTGGTACTTCTAGTACAACAGGAACAGTTACATCCATCACCGCAGGTGGTGGTTTAACTGGCGGCACGATTACCAGCAGTGGCACGATAGCGATTGACACGACCACTTATGCGATTGGACAAATCATTACAGGACGCCCAGCCAATTACACGAATTACGCCGTTGGGAATACTGTCGCAGGTTCGTCACTGTACACAGTGAGCCCCAACGCGGGTTATGTTTCGGGGGCTTGGCAATGGTATGCGGGGTATGGTGGCGCCCCGGGAACCGCTTCATTGGTGAACACTGGCACATGGAAATGCATAGCCCCAACACAGTCCGCAAATGTGGCCTGTGTCCAGCACGCTTCGTTAGGTTTGTGGGTTCGCATCTCTTAAGGAAACAAAATGTACACAATCGAGCAGATCAAAAATCCCACATGGATGAACTCTGAACATACCCTGATCGAATGCGAAGTTAAATTCGAAGAGGCTGACCGATTTTTGCCTTTTGGCGCTTCTGTCGATGGCGATCAATACGCCCACACAAAAGAAATTTTTGACCGCGCAGCATCTGGCGAGTTCGGAGAAGTGGCGGAGTACGTAGCACCGCCAGAGCCAGCGCCCGTTGTGCAGCCCATAAGCACCGGAGCACAAACGCTATGACGCAAGCTCTAATTCCAGTTCACTCCGTAACCTACGACGGCGTAACCTTGAACGTGTACCACGCCAACAAGGGACAGGGCTTGCCACGCCACGAGCACGTCTACGCGCACCTCACGATGTGCCACGCAGGCTCAATCATCGTGCGCAAGGAAGGCCGCGAACTTGTGATGACCAAAGACACTCAACCTGTAAATCTCGTTGCAAATGAATGGCATGAGATTGAAGCTTTGGAAGATGGTACAGTTTTTGTAAACATCTTCTCGGAAGGAAAATATTAATGGATAATCAGCAATTTATTAATATTGCTTTAGGCCTCATTGCTTTTTTAGGTGGTTGGGTTTTAAACAACATTACAAAAGCCATTGATCGTTTAGATAAAGATATTCGAGACATGCCTCACAATTATGTATCTAAGGATGATTATCATCGTGATGTTACAGAAATGAAAGAAATGCTCAATAAGATCTTTGATAAACTGGACGGCAAAGCCGACAAATAATGCTTATCGATAGTGTTGTAGAACTAGGAGCCAAGCTCTTAGATCGAGTGATACCAGACCCTGTTCAAAAAGCTCAAGCACAGCTTGAACTAATTAAACTACAACAGTCTGGTGAACTTGCCAACATGACTGCTCAAACAGACATTAATAAAATTGAGGCAGCTAATGCTTCTCTTTTTGTGTCTGGTTGGCGACCATTTATTGGATGGGTTTGTGGTGTAGCCCTTACCTACCAATACATTGCTAGACCTTTCCTAGTAGCCTTCTTACCTAGCTATCAATTCCCCGGATTAGATGAAAATCTATGGCAGTTGATGATGGGTATGCTTGGTTTAGGTGGTTTACGCAGTTTTGAAAAATTCAAAGGTGTTACAAAATGACATGGACTTTTATCCAAGCTTCTGGTAAGCTTTTAGACCCTACAGGTAAGTATGTAGTAACAGGTTATGCTGGTGGCAATTGTGGTAAAAATCCTGAGGGAATAAACAACACAGCAATGCAAAACGTTGCTTGTGTTGGACCCCTTCCAAAAGGAACCTACACTTTGGGGACTCCAAAAGATTCTCCAAAGCTTGGTCCATACGCTATTCCGCTTTCTCCAGATAGCAAAAATGAAATGTTTGGACGCAGTGCGTTCTTCATTCATGGAGATAAAATAAATGCCCCAAGGACTGCTTCTGAAGGATGCATCATTCTTCCACGAGCAGTTCGTGAACAAATCTATAACAGCAAAGATTTAACCATTGTTGTTGTGTAACAAGGAAACTAATGTCTACTAGCGGAACAACCACATGGAAGCTCAACCGTGACGCGGTTATCAGTGCAGCTCTTCGTAAGCTCTCTGTGTTGTCCGGCGGAAGCACACCAGAAACCTACCAAGTAACTAATGCCACAGAAGCCCTTAACGCTATGATTAAGGGTTTTCAAGAGGATGGCATGCCCGTATGGGCAATGAAGAGCTACACTTTCACAACTATTGTGGGACAAGCTTCTTATGATATTGGAACAGGACAGGCCCTTGATACTCCCATGCCCTTGAAAGTAACTCAGGCATGGCGTAATCAAACTCCTACCTCTAGCAACGTTCCTATGAATGTGGTTTCAGATTACAACTATAACATTTATCCGTTGGTCAATAGTTCAGGTACTCCTGTTAACTTATACTACCAGCCTCAAGGCTACAAAGGTACAATTAACTTGTGGCCTAAACCAGCGGATGCAGTGACAACAATTACTCTACGTTATCAACGTCCCTTTGAGGATATGACTAGCGCAACAGATGATTTTGACTTTCCTCCTTATTGGACAGAAGCTCTCATCTTTGGTTTAGCTGACCGTTTGGCTCCTGAATATGGGTTGCCATTACAAGACCGTCAAGCTCTTACTGCACAAGCTGAACGCTTCCATACCAACGCTTTGTCGTTTGGTACTGAAGAAGGTTCAATGTTCTTCCAACCAGATTTTACAGGAAGTCGATGGTAACCCGTGCCGTACAGTAAAACCCCAGTCTTACAGACATATGAAACCAAGCGGGTTAACTTTATTGCTAACCCCCAACAACGTAACGGTACAACAGACAAAGACTTTCGCTTGGTCAACATGATGACTGAGGTTATTAAGAGTCCTGTGGGTGACCAGAAGAAATACTATGTAAAGAGTCGTCCGGGCGTTGCCTTGGCTTATACTACTGCAGCAGGAGAAGGTCGTGGACTTTACTATTGGGTTATTGGAGGAGTGGGTTATGCAATGGCTGTTGTGGGTAACAAAGTCTACAGCAACGGCACTGCGGTCCTCACACTCGCCACTTCAACAGGTAAATGTGGATTCTCTGAATTCGTAAGCTCTACAGGAACTGTTAGTTTGGTACTATTGGATGGTACTAATGGTTATGTATTTAGTAACCCAACCACTCCAACTCAAATTACTTCTGCTAATTTCCCTACACCGCACATTCCAATTCCCATCTTTATGGATGCGTATTTGTTTGTAGCTAAAGCAGATAGTGAAGATATCTACAATAGTGACCTAGACAATCCTGCTTTATGGACTGCTGGTAATTATATTTCTGCTGAGATGTTTCCAGATAAAATTGTTGCCTTATCTAAAAACAACAACTATATCTATGCAATTGGTAGCGGGAGTATTGAATACTTCTATGATGCTGCTAATGCTACAGGAAGTCCTTTAGCCCGTCATCAAAGTGCTGTGCAACAGTTTGGTGCTGCTTCTATGCCCTCAGTGGTACAAACTGAAACTGAGGTGATTTTCATTGGTGAAACAAATGATGGTGGTCACACTGTCTGGACCATTGATGGCTTTAAAGAAAAAGAAATCGGTATTCCTGCTGTAAAATCCATCTTCTTAGCTGAAGGGGATAACATCAAGAATGCATATGCCTTTGTTGTGCGTGTATCAGGACAAAAACTCTATTGTATTAACCTGTCTACTAGAACAATGGTTTACAGTTTTGATACAGAAATGTGGAGTGAGTGGCGTACAGACAGTGTTAACTTCTTTTGTGGTCATGCCGCTGACGGCCCTGCTGGTAGTGCATATATGCTGCATAACACAGAAGGTGAAGTCTACATTATGGATGAAAACAAATTTACTGACCATGACATTCCAATTACTTGTCAAGTGATTTCATCTAAACTAGACTTTGATACAATCAATCGTAAGTTTATGTCTCGTTTAAGCATCATTGGTGATGTACCTGATGACACTTTAGTAGATTCTGCTGTGATGGTTTCATGGAGTGATGATGACTATAAGACATGGAGTACACCACGTACATTGAAGTTTACAGGAGACCTTCCTGCAATCTTCCAATGTGGTCAGTTCCGTCGTCGTGCCATTAAACTTACATATTCTCTTCCTCACTTGCTTCGTTTAGAAACAATTGAAGTAGATATTAACAAGGGGAATGCATAATGGCAGGTGGACTTCCTCCACCACCCACACGAGCAGATTCAGGTGATTTTGCGTGGGTGGCTTGGTATAACCAACTCTATTCATTACTAAGTACCCAAGGTTCGGTTGCTTGGAATTTGGTAAATAAAGCAGGCAGCTCTATTGCCGATTTACAAAATCATAACCATGATTTATTAACAAGTATTGCTGGTAATGGAACATCTCATGTATCCACTGCTCAAGCTTCTGCATTAGCTGCAGGTGTCTCTGGAACTTATACTTTTGGGACAAGAACAGTAACAATAACTAATGGCGTCATTACTAACGTTGTTTAATTAAGGAATTTATTATGGGATGGTGGACAGATTTACGCGATACCGCTGAAACAGGTGCGGTACTTGCAGGTAACTATTTTGTTCCGGGTTCGTCACTGCTTACTTCAAAGCTTACAAGTGAAGGCTCACAGAAACAACTCAATTCTACTTTAGGTCAACTTGGTCAACTAGGCACTGGTGGTTTTGGTGCTTCTGAAGGTAACATGGCTAACTGGAATCCAGACAACTGGAGTCTTAGTACAATGGGTACAACTCCAGATGTAACTACTACTACAACTGCTCCCATGACAGGTGCAGAGGGTGCTACACAGGCTACTCAACCTATTATGCCTAGCACAGTGTCTACAGGCAGTAACATCTCTCCTTCTACAGGAGTGGATTGGGCTAATGCTCCTAATGAGTCTGCTGCTGAAACAGCACGACTTGGTGCACAAGATATGAGCACTACTGGTGTTCCTGTTGGCTCTCAGTCTTTGGGTGATATCTTTAGTAATGCTGCTTCTACTGCTGGTAATTGGGCTGCAAAGAATCCAATTAGTGCTACATATGCTGCTGGTAGTTTGTATGACATGTACGCTAAGAATCAAATGGCTAAACGCCAACAAGATTTGTATGCTCAGAACCGTGCAGATATCCTGAACACTTATGCTCCGGGTTCTCCTGAGTATAACTTGCTCAAGCAAGAGATGGAACGTAAGGATGCGGCTGCTGGTCGTAATAGTCAGTATGGTACTCGTGCTAACGAATTGGCTGGTAAGATTGCTTCCTACAAGACAAATGCTTTGGCTAATATGATGGGTGGTCAGAATACTTTGGCTAACACAGCCATGGGTAACCAGTTTGGTATGTTTAACACTCCATTGACTTTGGCTGCATTGACTGCTACACAGAAGGGCTAATATGGCTGACTTATCTACAATGTTTAACCAGCTTGGTCCTGCAGGAGGTTCAATCCTTGCGGGTGTCCAGATGGGTAATGAAGCTAACGCTGCACGAGCCGAAGAAGCTTTGCGTAAAGCTCAAATGGATAAAATCATTGAGGAAACCAATCAGGCTAAACTCATGAATCCTCTTGAGTTGGAAGCTAAGCAACAATCGGTTAAGTCTGGTGCTTTGAAAGCTAAAGCAGAAGAGCATGCTTATAACACTAAGGTGTTGGGTGATGCCATTCCTGAACTTGAAAAAGTTCCTAACGGCCCCGGTCAACGCGTAGCTTATTTGCAAGAGTATGCTGCCAAGCGTGGTGTACCAATGTCTCCTGAAGACATTCAACATTATGCTAATCAGCCTGATTTGTTAGGCACTCTCAAGAAACAACATGAGTGGAGCGTAACACAAGACCAGCATTACCGTCAGGCTATGGATGTGGCTGAAATGCAACGTAAGTCTGCTGAGAAGATTGCTGCTGGTCATGATGCTGCTACACGTTATGGTGTTGACCAACGTGCTAATGCTGCGGCTGCAAAGAACAAGGGTATTGCTTCTATTCAAGAGAACGTTCGTTCTGGTAAGATGACGGCTGAGAAAGCTGCTGTTGCTTTGTTTGGTGCTGCTCAATTTGAAACAGACCCTGTTGCAAAACAACAATATGAAGATATGGCTCGACAATACGAACAGTTTGCAATGAACCAACGTAATGCAAGTGCACAAGGACGTGTTGACGTCGGTGCTGCTGCCAATCTTCCCACACAAACACTTCCACCAGCTCTTGGTGGTCCCGGTGCAGGTCCTGCTCCCACAGCAAACCCCAACCGTAAACCTCTGAGTGATTATTAAGGAACCTTATGGACATCGACGCAGCTCTGAAAGATGGGTATTCAATTCAAGAAATTAATGCTGAAGCAGCTAAACGTGCTGGATTTAATCTGGCTGGAGCTAAAGCCGATGGATATTCTGACGATGAAATCTTGCAAGAGTTGCGCAATCGTCTAGCTAAACCACAAGAACCCTCTGCTAAGGATAAAACCATGGCAGAGATTCAACAGGCTGTTGGTCAAGAACGTGAAGGGTTGACAGGTACTGCTGAAACCCTTGCTAGTTTGGGTAGTGGTGCTTTGGGTATGGTTGCAGGTTTACCTGTGGCTGGTATCCAAAAGATACGTTCTGAGTTGGCTGGTGTCCCTACGACGTTTGAAAAAGAATATGCTGACGCAATTCAGCGTATGACTTTTGAACCCCGTACTCAAGCTGGTCAGGAAATGACTGGTCGTGTTGGTGAATTTATCAACCGTAACGTGGTACCTGTTGCCCCTATGTTGGGTAGCTTGCCAATGATTAAGGCAGGTGAAGCAGCTAACGCAATGAAAGCTCGCTTTGCTCCTAAAGAGTTTGGTCCTGAGATTCCAAAGGCTGTAGAAACCCCTAAAACGGGTATTGAAGCTATGAAAGAAGACCTTAAGGCCCCAACCCCTGAACCTGTGGAAAAAGCTCCTGTGTTGTCTCCTATGGAGAGCATGGCTCGTGACTTGGGTGCAGAACCTTTTGCTGCGGCAGAAGAGTTTACCCCAATGACTCAGATGGCTGAACAGTTGCCTGAGTTTGAAGCTAGCTCACGTGCTTGGAAAGCACAAGACATAGTGGAAGCTCGTAATGCTGCCTTTGAACAAGAAGCCCGTCAAAAGGCTGCTTTGGATATTAATGCCGAACGCTATCGCAATCGTGAGAATGCTCCTACTGGTTACGACGAGTGGAAAGCTAAGAACGATGTAGCTGATACAGAAGCACGTGTTAAGCGTGATACTGAACTTGCACAACGTGCTGGTCAAGGTGAACAAGCCAACGTGTTTGAACCTCATGCTAATATGCACCGTCCTTACGAGGAAGTGTTTGCACAAGAAGAAGGTAAAGTTCGTCCTTTATCTAAGGCTGAGTTTGTAGAAACTCTTGACAACTTGGCTAAGGAACCCGGCACTGCATTCCAGATGCCTGAGAACATTGGCGAAGCTTATAAACAATACCTTGAGCATCCTGCTCATGGACAAATGGATTTCTTTGGTGCTCACGAAGTGCCTGTGGAACCAACACATAAAACTCTTGCTGAGATGACTCCACAAGAGAAAGCCAAGTTTACCAAATCAGGTAAGAAGCTTGGTATTACTCCTGAGATGGAAGCCCGTATGAAGCTTCTGGCTGAGGACAAAGAATCTGGTATTACGCAAATGCGTGGCAACATGTCCTCTGAAGACCTCAAGGGTATTGCTACCGTTGCTAAGTTTACCAACTCTCCTATGCTTAACATTCCGGGTGTAGGTGACAGACTGAAATCTATTGGCAATGCCATGATTGAAACACCACAAGCTGCTGTTGACTTGGCTTTAAAAGCTCCTGACGTAGCACAAAATGGTTTACAAAAGGCTATGAACGCTCTTACAAAGGGTGGTGCATTTCTTAAGGCTAAGGTTAACAATCCTGTGGTTCATTTCACTGTGGACCGTTTCCTTAAAGCTGACGGCTTGGCTAAAGCTGAGGTGTTTGAGAAATTACATACACGTTATTTGGGTTCTTTGCGTGAATTGTCCAAAGCAGAACGTACAGAAGCTTTTGAGCTTTTAAACCTTGCTGACTTGAACCAGAAAACAATTACTCCTGAAATGATGGCTAAGTATGGTTTGTCTGACAACCTGAAAAACTTCATCACAGAACATCAAACAATGATGGATGATGTGTTGAGTAAAATCAACGCTGCTCGTGAAGCTACAGGTAAAAAACCAATTACAGGTCGTGAAGCCTATTCTGCTATGTCAATGACTGGTGACTTCCGTAAGGTTGTTTACAAGATGGTTGACGGTAAACAGGAAGTTGTGGGTGTTATCGGTGCTAACTCTAAATCTTTGGGTAAGAACAGTTTGTCTGCTCTTGAAAAGAAGGTGTTGGAGAAAGACCCAAGTTTGTCTTTTGGTCCTTTGCAGGACATGACTAAGACAACTCGTTCTGCTAAAGGAACTCCACATGAAGCTTTTCAAGATGTACTAGCTACTCTTGGTGAAGACAATCCCCACATTGCTGAGTTTGTAAACACTCTCAAAGAAGTGGCTAAGGATGACCCATCTAACTACCTTGGTATGCAAAAGCACACCATGCAAAAGAAGGGTGTCTTTGGTATGGAAGGTCGTAAGTTCTGGGAATCTACAGAAGAGAATGCTCGTGGTTTCTTTGAGAATCAAATTCGTTATGCTGAAAGTGCTTACAACTGGAGCCATCTGGCTGAAGCAGCTAAGGACGTTAATGAAGTAATTCGTAATCCAGAAGTTGTTGCTAAACAAGATAATGCTATCCGTTTGGCTGATGACTACATGCAAAATGCTTTGGGTATTAATCCTAGCCGTATGGGTAAAGCTTTGAATGACTTTACTAATGCTGCCTTTGGCACTGTTGGTTTAGGCCCTTCTTATCCTAAAGCTGCTATTGGTGGTGCTCGTGCTCTTGCTAACACATGGATGCTGTCTCTTAGTCCTGCCTTCATTGGTATGCAAATTGTACAGGCTCCTGCTGTTATTCCAGCAATGACTGCTCTTTTGCGTGGTCGTGGTTTGGCTCCCAAGATGACTTGGTTGACACAAGGTATGGACTATTTTGCTCAGTCTGGTATGACCTTTACTAAAGCAGCCATGGGCAAAGAATTGTCCTCAGTTGAACGTGGTGCTCTTGATTATGCCAAGAAGAACCATGTGTATGCAACTGATATGGTTGAACATGCTAACCAAATCAATAAGGGTGCTGGTTACTACTGGACTAAGGTTACACAGACTCCTGCTGCTATTACTGAACAGGGCACTCGTGCTCAGGTCTACATGACCTTTGTACACATGCTGAATGATGCAGGTCTATCAACAAAAGCTGGCTTGTATGAACAAGCTCAACGTTTAACAGACATGGCTATGGTAAACTATAGTGCTATTGAGAAGCCTAGCTTCTACAACAGTCTTGGTCCTATCGGTAGCATGGCTTATAACTTGAAGAGCTTTAGCCATAACGAAATCAGTAAGTGGTCTATGTTTGCTCGTGAGATTGCAGAGACAGGTAATCCTGCTCCTCTGTTAACTCAAATGGCAACAACAATTGCTTTGGCTGGTGTTATGGGCTTGCCCTTCTTCTCACAATTTGAGGCTCTCTATGACTACATCACTAAGAAGCTCGGTAAACCCCGTAGCTTGGCTTTGGACGTACAAGAGATGTCTAAATCTGTTGGTAAGGAGTTGGGTAGCAATGCAGCGTTTGCTCTGTCGAATGGTGCTCCAACGCTCTTAGGCGTGGATTTAAGTACTCGTTTGGGCTTGGGTGATGTGTTGCCTAGCTCTGCTGCTGATGCTGCTTTTGCAGGCGGTGGTAAGTTGTATGAGATGGGTAAGGCAACGGGTCGTGCGGTGCTCAATCCTTCAGAAGAAAATCTGAAAGCGGCAGCGATTAACCTTGCTCCTCCGGGCGTTCAAGGACCGTTGGACGTTGCTTGGTATCAGAAAGGGAACATTGCTTATAGCAAAGACCCTGAGAAGTTGCGCCCTATGGCTCGACGCACTGATGCTGATGTGTTGTTTAAGAAGATTGGTTTAACTGGTATCAATGAGTCTGCTCAAAAGCAGGCCAACTACCAGAACGCTCAGTTGGACAAAGCATACACAGAATATCGTACTCAGGCAATGCAAACCATTGCACAGGATTTATTCCGCAATCGTCCCATTGACCCTAAAACTCTTGATAAATACTTCAAGACTGGTCAAGGAGACCCTGCTACGTTTGAACGTGACTTACAACGTGTTGCTGTGGACCAGAACATGGACCCACAAACAGCAATTATGATTCGTCAAGCTGCTTCACAGCGTATCCCTCAACTGCGTAGCTTACAACGGAGAATGCAATAATGCCAGCGTCATTAGAAGAAATGTTTGGTAAACAGCTTGCTAATGAGCAGGATTTGATTGGTCAACAGTATTCCTATCTCCGTGATATGAATCGTACTCCTGCTATGAAGTGGGAGTACATGGCTGGTAAAGAGGGGGAATATAGCCCTTGGGAGAATAACCTTAGAGTTAGTCCTGATGCTATTAACCCCGAACGTACCCTTGCACATGAACTCCAACATGCTGTTAGAAGTACCATAGGAGGTCAAGCTTACGATATTAAAAAGAAGTTTAATCGTACCCCTGATGAGGAAAGGTTATTAGATGCTGCAACAAAATTGCAGGATACTAAAACAAACATTCCACTAACGGGACTAAACTCTTATCGTTCTAGTCCATCTGAAAGCCAGTCATATGGTGTTGCAAACTCCCGTTATCCGGGTGGTGGTGAGTATAAAGGTTCTCTTCATCTTGACCCCACTATGGCAACGGAACAAGCAATCTTGTTTGATTTAGCTCAACGTGCTCGTAAGGGTTCTGTTAAACCAGAACCTAAACGTGACTATATTGATGAGACAATCAATAATGCAACTGATTTGATTCGTAACATGTTTACGCGCAAATGAAAAAAGCCCCCACGGCCTTAACAGCTATGGGGGCTTTCTTTTTGTCTATTAATTTTGCTTCATTTTCATAAAGACAAAACGTAAGATTGCAAGGTTAACTACAATTGCGTAATGATATTCATCATCCTCTTCACCAGAGATATGCTCAACACCAAACTGCAAACCGTTAATAAGTTCTAACATAATTACCATAGATTTCCTTTAAACGCCGCAGCTACCGCCATGGCCTGTATATTCACAAATATCAACCTCATCATAAATCATATCTTTATGCTTTACGGCTTCTGAATAGGGAACGGAGGTGAGAGGTTGTCCACCTCGACTTCCATCTGGATAACAGGTAAAACCTCGGAGTCGTGGTGCATATCGTGCAAGAGTTTCTGTAAACGATTGAACGCGTTTGTCATTATTGCCTGCACTTCCCCATGAAGGTAAATTGATCGTGGAAGAGATTGACATGTCAACGTAATCTTGGATATCGGCTTGGAACTTAATTCGTTGCTCATAATTCTCACTTAGGTCAATAGCGGATTCAATCTTGTCTGGGTCAACTCCATATTCTTGGATAAGGTTTTGAGCCGTTCCATCAACGACGTACTGATATTTCCACTTAGTTCCTTCCGTGAGGAAGCGACGCTTATATGCCACAGCAAAGAGTGGTTCAATTCCTGTAGTCGTGCCTGCAAGAATGCCAATTGAGCCTGTAGGAGCAATAGCTCGGTAAGCTTTGGGGTGATTGAGGTAGAATCGGTCACAATGCTCATTAGCTGCTCGTTCGCTTTCTTCTTCGTAAACTTTAAGCCACTTGTGAAGTTCTGGACTTACTTCATACGGCTGATTGCGTTTGAGCAACCATTCGTGAATCCCCATAAGGCCAAGGCCAAGGCGTCGATTCTGTTCTCGAACGCGGTAGACTTTGTCATAGGGCAAATCAGCGCGGAGCGTGCCACACACCAAAAACTTACTTGCGAGAGCCACAATAGAAGTAAACTCAGCAAGAGAGTCAATGTTGCCAAGATTAATACTACCGAGGTTACAAACGTCCGAATCGTCCTCAGAAGTAACTTCAGTACAAGCATTGCGTAATGTTTCATTTTCTTTAGTTCCAAAGTTAAAGCTGAAGCCGGGTTCACCAGTCATCAGCGCCTGACGGCAGTTCTCTTGAAAGACAGGGTTATGAGCCAAACTAAACTCGCCCGGTTTATTGGGGTTTTCCATAAACGAAGCATTGTCATAGTTCACAGAAATATTGGTCATATCCAAAGGAGCAGGAGCATTGAAGTCCTTTTCCTTAGCTGCCTTTACGTCGTCTGACCAGTCTTTAACGTGGAGAAATTTATTAATGTCTTCATGTCGCCAATTAAGAGACGCATAGATTGCCGAACGTCGAGAACCTCCTTGCATGACGTTTCGCCCGATTTCATTAATTGCGTACATAAGAGGGAGAGGTCCGCTAGCAGTGCCTCCTGTTCGGCTAAGAGCTTTTCCAGCAGGGCGAAGTCGTGAGTAGTCAATACCAATGCCACCACCTGTCATCAAACAAGACATTGCTCGCCATGTCACCGCACTCCATTCTTCTCGTGTATCTTCTTCTGCACGGAGCAAATAACAGTTGTTATAAGCTTTGTATGGACGACCTGCATAATACAAGTAACGACCACCGGGCAAGAATTTCATCTCTCGAATGTACTCAGTAAGCTGCTTACATTCATCCAAACTCATCAATGCTGTTGTTGTACCACCACGTGTACCACAAACATCATCTACGAGTCGTTCTGCCAACTTGTCCCATGTATCTGCAGGACCTTGGGCATATTTAAAGCGAAAGATGTTTTCGCCAAACGTGTTACGAAATCGTGATTTTTCTGTCATAGTTTCTTTATAAAAATAGCAGGTTTGTTACTGCCAGTGAGTTTCTCAGTTTCTTTTTTCTTTGCTTCACGTTCCATGATGCATATTTCACAATTGCCTTTTTTCAACCATTGGCGGTGAATCGGGCATTGCCTGCTCTTCCTCACTTCTGCCAAAGCCTTCATAGTTGTATTGTCTAATGGCATTTTCAGCCTCCTCTTCTTGCAGCTTACGAGCTAAATAACGTTTCTTGTAATGCTGCTGTTCAATGGGTTCTACAGGATTGTGATTGGTATTTTTCATGCAACTGCTTTAGCAAGACGTCCAAAGTTCTCTAAAATCTCGTCATCAAACTTATCAATGCATTCTGCAAGTTCAATACCAATAATGTCAAAGAATTCTGTAATGTCTAAGTTATGAACAATGAGCTCTTTAAGTTCGTGTAAATCCATTAAGTGTTCCATAATTACTCAAGTTCATTAACCATCTCCAAGATATTAGGATAGTGTTGTTGTAGGGCCTTATAAATAGCCACAGCAACCTCTCGGTGCTCTTTCTGTGTTGAATAGTCCATGCGTACATCTAAGTAATGCAGCCAACTACGCAACGTACCTGTCATGTATAGTCGCGTTGTTGTGTTACCTTCGGGTAATACAGCTCGTGCCACTTCCTTGGCAATACCTTCTGATAAGGCCCACTTGTAAACTTTTGTAGCATGCTCAATAAGGTCTGCTTGGGCACGTTTCCACATGTCATCAAGCTCTCTATCTTCGTTGAGTAAACTACTCTGTCGATTGGCTTTATCTTGTAGTCGTGTCTCTCGAATTTCAAAGTTGGTTGCTTCTGCATAACGCTGGCTAAACTCCTGAAAGCTAAATGAACGGTGACGTACAATTTGATGGGCAATGTCTCGTGTAGTTTCAATTTCCACACAAGCACTCACCATTTCGAATGGGCTCCAGTGCTTATTCTTTACTAGGTACTTCAGCAGCTTTGGTGCGGTTTCGACGTTGTGTTGGTTTGCAGGATTGCTCACACGCGCCATTTGCGCAACCAGATTCTCCCCGTCCGGAGTTGTCCAGATTAGTTTCACTTTGCTCATTACGTTCCTTAATTGATTTATACAGTGGGTAGAGTGCTAAAACTGCCAAGATTGTGGCAATAACTTCATTGTGGACTACATAGGAGCTAATAATCAAACCCCAAAAGTCTACATCATATTTACTTGCATTACTCATTTTGTTTCCTTCCAACGGTCGTCTAAGTCTGGACGAGTTTTAGATAGATTTGATAAAAACATCCAGCAACAGCCAAGATGGTCAATATGAGGTAAACCACTTTCAGGGTCAGTGTCTTCACCTCGTTGAATCGCCATAAGATGTCGTAACATCGCAGCAGTAAGGCGGCTATACTCAATACCATTACGCCAGTTGTTAGCAGCATACTTCTTAGCTCCAAATGTAAGTACCTGTGCAAGGCTTTCTAAGGCCTTAGCATCAAGCAAATCCATACGAGGCTTCTCACCGTCGTACTTCATGCCCTTGGCCCCTTCAGGAGCCTCCTGTGCATATGTTTTAATATTGTCTTCAGTGTGCATAGTTCTTACACGCCACGATTTTAATCTCGTTCCATGTTTCAATTACAGGCATTGTGTCAAACGGTAGGTTAGAACAATCTTGTTTGTTGTTCTTACAGTTGGCACACATACCTCCCTTGGGTTGATACTTATTCTGCATATCGTTGATTTAAATACTTCAGTGATACAGGCATTAGGTCAAACTCACCGTCATGTACATCATGTAAGACCAAGAAGCCACGCCAATGGTTATTGCCTTGGCTGCTCATGTAGTCTTCATTGTGTTCATAACAGGAGCCTGCAATGACAGAGGTTAGAAGTCCCCCATCCGCTTTGTAACCTGTCGCAATCTGTAAGCCTTGCTGATGGCCTTGAACGCAGGACATATGCTTTTTAGATAGACAAGCTGCAGCAGTAGTGACAGGACGCCCCATAAGGCCAGTGGTAAAGTAATGACTATAAGCAACGCCATCGATAACCACGACATCAAGAAAGTCGTGAACGCTCCAACCAAATTCTTCGTATCCAAGGTCGCTAATTGCCAATACCCCCTCAAGTTTCGGGTCATCATTAACAGCGCGGTTAATCCGGTTTTCATGGTTTCCAAGTGTTAGTACCAGTTTTGGTTTGTATTGTTTCTCTTTATTCTTTTTAGCTCGTGCATTAAACTCCCATATTGGAGACAAGAAGCTAACCATAGCGTCCTTGCTAGCCTTAATATCTTCGACATAACGCCTGCCCTCGAAGGATTTTTTACCGACATCATAAGAAGACAAAGAGGGCATGTCAGCAAAGTCCCCAATGCAAATAATAGTGTCAGGCTTCTTTTCCACAGCGTAGCGTCCAATCTTTGACAGATAGGAGAAGTCTACGCCGGGTTTGGCCTGCACATCTGGTAGGACCAAATGCTTTGCCATTAGTGAGTGGTCTCCGTGTCAGCTTTAGCGGCTGTAGTAAAGGGAATAGCACCGTTGGTAAGCAAATAGTTCAGACCAATCTTCAAGACAAAGTCCAATTCTTTCTGTTCCAACTCACCCTCAAACTTAACAGTGCCATTAGGAGTTTCAATTGATTTATTAACGAGCATATTTCTTTGATATTTCTTTTTCTAATTTTGTTTTAGCTAAGTGACACGGCTTGCACAGTGTCTGCATATTGTCT
>Ga0213920_1000248_pt1 | contig 49867 bp, 29 predicted proteins | sample McNCre1117MG_FD_161054 | JGI IMG/M metagenome (GOLD analysis project Ga0213920, IMG submission 161054) | Freshwater microbial communities from McNutts Creek, Athens, Georgia, United States - 11-17 MG | ecosystem: Environmental > Aquatic > Freshwater > Creek | place: USA: Georgia | collected...
CGAAAAACACTTGTACAGAGAAGAGAAATATGCTGAAATCTACGAAATCAACATGTTGCGTTGTATTTTCTGTGGATTATGTGAAGAAGCTTGTCCTAAAGATGCCGTTTATTTGACTATTTCTAAAGAATTAGTGCCTTCTAATTACGATAGAGAGGATTTCATTTTTGGAAAAGATAAATTGGTCATGCCTTTGGAAATGGCAATTCAAAATGCTCAACTTAAAAACGCGAACTAATGTCTATATTACTTATCCTTTTTTGCGTATTAGCCGCAATTACATTATCAACCGCATTTTTGACCGTTTTTAGTCGAAACCCTATTCACAGTGCTATTTACCTTGTGATTTGTTTCTTTTCTGTGGCGGGACATTATTTATTATTGAATGCACAATTTTTAGCGATTGTTCACATCATTGTGTACTCTGGAGCGATTATGATTTTGTTCTTGTTTACCATCATGTTGATGAACTTGAATAAAGAAAACGAAGTGCACAAACCAAGAATTACCCGTTTAGGAGCAATTGTTTCTTTCTGTTTGGTTTGTTTGATTTTGATTGCGATTTTCATCAATTCAAAACCAATTGCTGGGGAATACATTGCTACTGGCGAAGATTATCAATCGATTCAAGTCTTGGGTAAAATCCTATTGAACGAATATATGGTTCCTTTCGAATTTGCATCTATCTTGCTATTAGTAGCTATGATTGGTACAGTTCTATTGTCTAAGAAAGAAAAATTAGAGAAATAAAATGAATAATATTTTAAATCAAATTGGTATAGAAAACTATATCTTCCTGAGTGTTATCCTTTTTTGTATTGGAATATTCGGGGTTTTATACAGACGCAATGCCATTATCGTTTTTATGTCCATCGAAATTATGTTGAATGCGGTGAACTTATTGTTTGTTGCTTTTTCAACCTATCACCAAGATGCACAAGGACAGGTTTTCGTGTTTTTCTCGATGGCTGTTGCTGCTGCAGAGGTTGCTGTTGGATTAGCCATTTTAGTATCGATATTTAAAAATTCAGGTTCGATTAGTATCGACACCCTAAAAAACTTAAAAGGATAAATGGAAATGAATACCAATATAGCTTTACTATTAGTCCTAGCTCCTTTTGCAGGATTTTTAATCAATATTTTCTTCGGGAAAAATCTAGGGAAAACCGTTTCTGGAATCATCGGAACACTTGCTGTAGCGATTTCTTTTGCTACTGCTATCTATTTCTTTAGTGCTTTGCCTGCTGAACCAAAAGGATTCAACATTACCCTTTTTGATTGGATTCATTTGAGTAATATCAAAATCGATTTTGGGTTTTTATTAGACCAATTGTCTGTTTTATGGTTGCTTTTCGTTACTGGAATTGGTTCGCTAATCCACTTGTATTCGATCAGCTACATGCACGACGACGAGAACATGCACAAATTCTTTGCCTACCTCAACTTATTCGTTTTCTTCATGATTACGTTAGTAGTAGGTAGCAACTTATTAGTTTTATTCATCGGTTGGGAAGGTGTAGGATTGTGTTCTTATCTATTAATTGGATTTTGGCACAAAAACCAAGACTACAACGATGCGGCTAAAAAAGCCTTCATCATGAATAGAATTGGAGATTTAGGATTGTTAATCGGAATCTTCATCTTAGGTCATTTGTTCTCTACATTAGATTATACAACATTAAAAACGGCTATTACTGGCGCAACCAACCTTGATTTATATTGGTTATCTGCTGCTGCTTTGTGTTTGTTTATTGGTGCCACAGGAAAATCAGCACAAATACCTTTGTACACTTGGCTACCTGATGCGATGGCAGGACCTACACCAGTTTCAGCATTGATTCACGCTGCGACGATGGTAACAGCGGGTATTTTTATGATTACGCGTTTGAATTTCATCTTTGATTTAACACCCGACGTTCAAAATATCATTGCTGTAATTGGAGCTATAACTGCTTTAGTAGCTGCAACGATTGGATTGGTACAAAATGATATTAAAAAGGTCTTGGCCTACTCTACTGTTTCGCAATTAGGATTAATGTTTTTAGCATTAGGATTAGGTGCTTACGAAGTAGCTGTTTTCCACGTAATTACTCATGCGTTTTTCAAAGCGTGTTTGTTCTTGGGTTCAGGTTCTGTAATCCACGCTTTGCACGGCGAACAAGACATGCGCATGATGGGTGGACTGAAAAAAGTGATGCCAATTACGTTTATCACCATGTTAGTTTCTTCATTAGCTATTTCAGGGGTGCCTGTGTTTTCAGGATTTTTCTCAAAAGACGAAATATTATTAACGGCTTTTCATCATAATATTCCGTTATGGGTAGTTGCTTCGGCAGCTTCAATCATGACGGCTTTCTATATGTTCCGTTTGATGTTCTTAACTTTCTTTAATGAGTTTAGAGGAACAGAAGAGCAAAAACATCACTTACACGAAAGTCCTGCTTTAATTACTTTCCCTCTAATTGTTTTGGCTATTTTAGCAACTATTGGTGGATTGATTAGCTTACCGGGAAATTCTTGGTTAAATGAATATTTGATTCCAATTTTACCAAAATTAGCTTCAGAAGAACACCATTTAGGCAACACAGAATACCTTTTAATGGCTATAGCTGTTGTTGGAGGTTTAGTAGGAATTGGCATCGCTTATTCAAAATACAACAAACAAAACACAGTTCCTGGAGACGATGCGAGCATCACAGGATTTGCGAAAGTATTGTATAACAAATACTATTTAGACGAATTTTACAATTTCTTGTTTGTAAAATCGATTAACGAATTGTCTAAATTCTTCAGAGACCAAGTAGAAACTGCTTTGTCTGCTGTAGTCTTTGGATTCGGAAAAGTAACCAATGAAATTAGTTTACAAGGGAAGAAAGTACAAAACGGAAGTGTGGGATTATATCTTTTTGCTTTTGTTTTAGGTCTTTGTGCCATTATTTCCTTTTTATTTTTAGCTCAATAAATACTACTATGAACGTATCTCTTATATTAATTATCCTTTTAATTGGTGCTTTAGCAACCTATACTGTAGGTGATAAATTTGCATCCAAAGTAGCCTTACTTTTTGGACTCGTTTCCTTGGGCGCTTCGATTGTATTATTGAACCACTATAATTTGGGCGAAAATATTGGATTCATTTCACAATGGATTTCAAAACCGAATATCTCTTTTGCTTTACAAGCAGACGGATTGGCTTTGGCAATGCTGTTGTTGACTACCGCTTTGACACCAATAATTATCTTTTCTACTTTTGGTAACGAACCAAAAAATCCGAAAACATTCTATGCTTTGATTTTATTCATGGCATTTGCTATGGCGGGAACTTTCTTAGCGGCAGACGGGTTGTTGTATTACATCTTCTGGGAATTGTCATTATTGCCAATTTATTTTATTGCTCTAGTTTGGGGGAATGGCGATGCCGAAGAACGTAAAAAAGCAGTAGTAAAATTTTTCATCTACACTTTAGCAGGTTCGTTGTTCATGCTAGTAGGATTTGCCTATTTGTACCAAAAAGCAGGAAGCTTGTTGATTGAAGATTTATACCAATTGAACTTAAGCGGAGCTGAACAAGTTTGGTTGTTTGTTGGGTTTTTCTTGGCGTATGCCATTAAAATTCCAATTATTCCTTTCCATACTTGGCAAGCGAATGTGTATCAAAAAGCACCAACTGTTGGAACGATGCTTTTATCAGGTATTATGTTGAAAATGGGATTGTACAGTGTGATTCGTTGGCAATTGCCTATCGTTCCATTAGCTGCCAAAGGTCATGTAACTATCATGTTAATCTTAGGTATTGCGGGAGTAATTTATGGATCAATCGTTGCTTTGAGACAAAAAGACTTGAAAAAATTATTGGCGTATTCTTCATTGGCACACGTGGGATTGATTGCTGCAGGTGCTTACACTTTAACTGCTGATGGTATTAGTGGTGCAGTATTGCAAATGATAGCACACGGATTTGTTGTAGTAGGTTTGTTCTTTATTGCTGAAATCATTTACAGAAGATACGAAACCAGAGTCATTGCTGATATGGGCGGCATTCGTTCTCAAGCACCAAAATTTGCCTCGTTATTTTTAATCTTGGTATTAGCTTCTGTGGCTTTGCCAACTACTTTTAACTTCGTTGGAGAATTTACCGTTTTATACAGTTTGTCACAAGTGAACATTGCCTTTGCAGTTTTGGGAGGAACCACTATCATTTTAGGTGCTTACTACATGTTAAAAATGTTCCAATCAGTTATGTTAGGCGAAACCAATGCAAAAACTTTTGCTGATGTTACGGCTAATGAAGGTATAGTTTTGGTAGTCATTATTGCGGTATTGTTCTTTTTTGGATTGTATCCAAAACCAATCGTAGAATTGATTGCACCAAGCATCGAAGGAATTTTAAATCAAATTAATAGAATCAAATAAGTCCACCACAAAATGAATACATTAATAGCTATAATAGGATTAGGTGTTTTATGCCTTGTATTTGAAATTCTAAATCTAAGAAAAGCCATTGTGCCAGTTACCATTATTGGATTATTGGCGGTATTGGGATTGAATATCTCTGAATTTGGTGCTACCCAAAGTTACTATGGCAATATGATTGTGGTGAGTAAATTCTCTACCGCGTTCTCTTCTTTGTTCATTGTGTTAACCATTTTCTTAGTGGCATTAGGACATAATTTTTATGAAAATCATCAAAACAAAATCTCCGATTACATTGCCATCAAAGTGTTTTTGTTGTCTGGAGCAGTTGCTATGGTTTCGTTTGGCAACTTAGCCATGTTCTTCTTAGGTATCGAAGTATTGTCTATTTCTTTATATGTTTTAGCTGCTAGCGACCGTTTGCTTTTAAAAAGTAACGAAGCTGGAATGAAATATTTCTTGATGGGGTCTTTTGCCTCAGGGATTTTACTCTTCGGAATTTGTTTGGTGTACGGAGCGATGGGAAGTTTTGATGTAACTGAAATTAGTGAATTATCACAATCGGCAGAGTTGCCAATTTGGTTCCCAATTGGAATTGCCTTATTGACTGTGGGAATGTTCTTCAAAATCGCAGCGGTTCCTTTTCATTTTTGGGCGCCAGATGTATATGAGGGTTCTCCAGCTTTAACCACTGCTTTAATGAGTACGTTAGCGAAAGTAGTAGCTATGGCTACCTTATACAAACTATTGTCTGTAATGAACGCTGATATCTCTGATGCCTATAAAATGGTAATCGTTGCCGTTTCTATGGCTTCCATGACCGTAGGAAATATTATGGCATTGAGACAAACCAATGTAAAACGTATGTTGGCCTTTTCAGGAATCTCACATGCTGGTTTTATGTTGATGACTTTATTGAGTTTAGCGACTTCAGCAAGTAGCTTGTTGTATTACACTACAGCCTATGCTTTAGCGGGAATTGCTACTTTTAGCGTGATTTTATACGTTTGTAAAAACAAACATAACGAAGACATTACCAACTTCCACGGACTAGGAAAAACACATCCATTTTTAGCAGCTGTACTAACGGCTTCTCTGCTTTCTATGGCCGGAATTCCAATTTTCGCAGGATTCTTTGCTAAATTAGTTTTGTTCACTCAGACTATCGAAAATGGCTTTATAGCTTTAGTGATTGTTGCGGTAATCAATTCGATTATTAGTGTAGGTTACTATTTCAAATTAATCTTGGCCATGTATACCAAAGAATCTAACGAAGAACGTACTGGGAAACCTTTCTTAATTTATGCCGTAGCGTTTACTGCTATTGCTTTGAATATCATCATTGGTTTGTTCCCTTCTTTGGTATTGGACTTATTAGGATAAAATATTTACCGTTATAATGAACAACCCGTCAAGAGTAATTTTGATGGGTTTTTTATTTTGCCACAAAGTTGCTAAGGCACAAAGTCATTGCGAGGAGGAACGACGAAGCAATCTCACTATTTATTCGCAGATTAATTACTTTATAAGTTATTTTTTAGAAATTGACATTTCAATTGATTTACAACCAATTAACTCCAATTAAAATACAAGAAAATATATTTTCCACTATTTTTTGTTTCATTTTATCCAATTATAATTGATATTTGACTACATTTCCTACAATTAAGTTTCCTCACAACATGATTAAACGATTTATTCATTTATCGCTATTGGCCTTGCTCTTCTCTTACACGAGTCACGGGCAAAAATTAAAGCGCTATGATGATTTATTACTATTCAAAGACGCTCAATCTCAACAACCTATCATTATTATAAATGATTCTCTTGTATACAAGGGGAAGCAATTGATCCCATTTAAGCACACCGAATACCCAGATAAAATAAGCGAATATCTTCCTTTTGAAATAGGTAAAAAAACCTACTTAGTTCACCAAGCCTGCGGACCAGTGTTGGAATTTAGGAATGACTCTATTGTTCGCATTGATCATTCCTTCTTGCAAAAAAACCAGTATTATCCCGTACCTTTTACCTACAACAATGAGATCTATCTCTTTGGGGGTTATGGTCTGTTTACGTATAAAAACATCATTACACGTTATGATTTTAAAAGCGGCGAATGGAATCAAGTACAAACCAGAGGAACGGCACTTCCTGAACCAAGAACTATAGCCTATAGCTTACTCAATGGAAACACATTGTATGTTTTTGGTGGAGTTACCACAGATGATGCACATGTGCCTAGAGGTAAAAAAGTACAACCCTTACTTTGGAAATTGTATTTACCCACTATGACTTGGTCGTATGTTAGCCGATACAATCCCAACCTACTAACTGATTCCGATATAAAAATACAATACAAAGACAAATTGTACTTAGTAGAAGGGTATATTACTGAATTGGATTTTACTCACAAAACGGCTAATAAATTTAGTTTTAAAGGATATGAAGCGCTTAAAAAACACTTCATGATTGGTGACACGATTTATGGTATATTCTCCTCTTCGGAGAATAAATTCTATTTCAAAAAAACAACGATTGCCGATCTTAAAGGAAAATTCATCAGTGCTACTACTTTTTTTGAACAAGACACTACTGCTGATTTTGATTATACCACAACCGGATTAATTGTTCTTGCGCTTGTTGTACTATTAAGCATTGGCTATAAAAAAAGAACCGTTTTATTCTCAAAACCATTTAAAAGAATTGTATACGATAGCCAGAAAGAAGTCTTCTTGTATAACAGAAAAACTATCACCCATTTTGAAGAAAACGAAAAAAAGGTGTTGTACTTTTTGCTGAATCACATCGACCAGTTTGTTTCCTTAAACCAACTGAACGAGTTGTTTGAAAACCCTACACAGCCGGAAACCCTTTCTGCCATTATCAAACGAAGAGAGCAAGCCATCAATGGACTACTGAACAAAGTCTCTAAATTGACAGGAGTTTCCGAAGAAGAATTGCTATTGGAACGTAAAAATCTAGAAGACAAACGTCTCAAAGACCTGCTTTTACTTCCTCAACTGCTTAAAAAAGTATAACATATAGTAGAAATTCATCAAGAAACGCCTTAATCAAGGCGTTTCTTTTTTTTTATATCATTTTGATTATCAAGTAGTTATTTGTATAAAAATAGTGGAAAATATGATTTCCAACGATATTTTGAGTAGAAAATAAGTAATTATTGAATTTTATAGAATAATAACTATCTATAAAATAATGTTTATGAAAATCCCCTTTTTAAAAAAAATAATTGTCTTAAGCGCTCTACTCTTATTAAGCAATTGTACTACAAATGAAACTAAAACAGATGCACTACAATTAACCATCTCAGCAGCATCTACGGTGACAACAACCACAGCCAACGTAAATGTTACTATTACAAATGGAGGTAGTTCTGATATAACTGCCAAAGGAATTTGTTGGAGCACAAGCACTAATCCTACAATCGCATTAAATACAAAAACAATTGACGGAACAGGAACCTCAGCTTTTAACTCTGTATTAAATAGTTTAGCCCCGGGAACAACCTATTATGTTAGAGCTTATGCTACTAATAGTGCAGGAACTGTGTATAGCCTTGAAATAACATTCACAACCGCAGCGTTAACATCTGTTACTATTGGAAATCAAATTTGGACAACAAAAAATTTAGACATCACAACCTATAGAGACGGAACCCCAATACCTCAAGTAACTAATGCTGGCGCATGGTCAAATCTTACCACAGGAGCATGGTGTTATTACAGCCATGACACCAATAATGGAACTGTTTATGGAAAACTTTACAACTGGTATGCAGTTATGGGAATTCATGACGCAGCATCTTTAACCAACACATCATTAAGAAAACAATTAGCGCCGCAAGGATGGCACGTGCCATCTGATACAGAATGGACTACTCTAACTACTTTTTTAGGTGGAGAAGGAGTTGCAGGAGGGAAAATGAAATCAACAGGAACAACGCTTTGGTTTAGTCCCAATACAAATGCTACTAATTCAAGTGGATTTTCAGCTATACCTGCTGGCTATTGCTTAAATAATGGAGGATTTGAAAGAGGTGGAAGCAATGTTCACTGGTGGACAACTACTGAAACTACTACAACTGATGCTTGGAGTCGTGACGTTAATTATAATCTTGAAAATGTATATAGAAATTACACAAGTAAGACCTATGGCTTCTCTGTAAGATTGCTTAAAGATTAATATAACTGAAATAATTTTATGAAAAAAATAACTTTCCCCGAATTAAATAACTATTCTGATGATTTAAATCCTATTACCAATTCTGATCGTTTGAAAAAAAGCATTAAAGGAATGCTCACACTTTTTAAAACCCAAGATATATCTATTGGTCAAGCTGAATTTATAGATAACCAAACTGAAGATTATGGTAATGCCACTCTCGAAATTGAAAAACATATTGGTGATTTAATTAAGAAATACTGTAATGAACCAAATTCCGATTTATTAAAAACCATTTTCCATTACATCCAGTTGTGGGGAGGTATTACTGGCAGAAATATTTATGTTAGAAATGGTGGTTTTGAGAACAATTTCAAATTGGATTACTACAATTCAATAGTTGAAAAAATCATTGTTTTAAAACAAGACACCCTTGAGTCAGACTTGAAGGTTATTGAAGAACAATTTACACAAATTCCTCACATCGGAGTTGCTTACGGCACCAAACATATACGTTTTTGGTCTATTAACGCAAATAAAAACAGTATCCAATTACCCATTTTAGACCGTGTTATTTCAATTGGCCTTTTAAACACTCCTTATTGTGCTTGGAGACACTATTACACTTATGTTAAACAAATGCAAGAGGAGGCTGAAAAAAGAAACATATCAATAACCGCTTTAGAAAGAACATTGTATAATAAATTGAATGAACAATAAAATGAAAAAAATAATCACACTAATTACACTACTGGTTTTTACTACAAATTATGCAACAGATAGACTAGTTGACCCGACATTATCGAGTGGAAATGGAACTACTATATTTACAACAATAACGGCAGCTATAAATGCCGCAGTAAATGGAGATAGAATAATTATAGCATCTAATACCTATAATGAAGCGGCTTTAACTATTGGTAAATCATTGCAAATTATGCCGCAAACTCCAGGCACAATAATAAATTTTAATGCCAATATCACCATTTCAGGATTTCCTGGAATGAAATTGGAAATTATTGGAGTAAATATTGGGATTTATTCTATTAGTTCAAATGAAATTGTTGCCGGAAGCCCTAATAATAGGTCTAAAATAACAATTATTAATTGTAGTGCACAATATCTTGACTTCAATAAAAACTATTATGGAGTTAACATTTTAGACAATAATATTAGCAAGGGAATAGTATTTAGATATGGGAATGTTGTAAAAAATATTACAAAACAAATTAGCTTACTTGATGAGCCGCTGGACAATCTTAATACAAGTGAAAAAAATTTGATTATTGCCAACCAAGTAACCTATTTAATTGGGGTTTCAAATAATGATTATCCTTTAATTGTTGCAAATAATATTTTGCGAGATCTTTCAATATTAAGATGGAACGCAAATTCACAATTGAAAAATACGATTTCAAACAATCAATTTACAAATGATGCTATATTACATTTCTCGACAAAAGACGTTCCTTATTACAATATTATTTTTACTAGTAATAAGTTTGACAATGATTTTTCAATGGCAAAATCTGATTCAGTTAATACTCAATGTTATAGTACGGATATAAATAGATGGGATGGTCAGGGACCTTTTTCATATCACTCATGGATGCCTAGTTGGTCTTGGTGTTGTGGAGTAGGAGGAACCTTAGGATGGTATGCAGCAGGCGCCGAAACTCCAACAAGACCACCTGATTTTTATCCAGGTGGTACGTACTGGACGCCAAATGGATCTTTTTCATATTTAAATAATAATACACCAGGTTTTTTCGAATTCTCTTTTAATGGTATTCTAGGAAATTTCACAATACCAACGTCTGGTTCAGCCCTTAACTTAACTAATATAGCTGGACCAACAAATGATATTGATGGAGGTAATCCAAACCATTCATTTTATGATTTAGATTTAACAATCAATGACAGAGGAGTTAACGGAGGCCCTTATTCTCATTTAAATTATAATGCAACTAACCCAAATAACAGCAAGGCATTCATTTTTGATTTAGACATGCCAACTGATTTATTTCCTACACAAACTGTAGATATTAAAGCTAAAGGATACCATAAAAACTAAATAATATGAAAAAAATAATATTCTTATTATTATTTAGCTGCTTAGCCTATGGACAGCAACCAATACTCACTGCTGCAGAATACTTTTGGGGGAGTAGTGATCCGGGATATGGTAATGGCAATGCTCTTACTGTAGAAGATGGGACATTCAATGAGCGTGTAGAAAGTATTATAACTACCTATGCTAATACACAAACAACTAAAGGAAATGTTCTTTTTAATATTAGAGTAAAAGATGGAACAGGTAAATGGGGACCATTATTCAAAAAAGCAATATACATCAATGACAATACTTTTGTTTCAAGACAAATTAAACTAACTCATTTTGAATATTTCTTTGGAAACTTTGATCCTGGGGAAGGAAATGGTACAACTATAATTGCTTTTGATGGGGTTTTGGACGAAGGGGTAGAAACAGCATTTAGAAGTCAAGCTACATGGGATATAGCATCAGGACCAGTCCTTTTCAATATTAGGGCTAAAGATGTTGATAATAAATGGGGACCTTTATTTAAAAAAGTAGTTTTCCCTTATGGAGCAAGCACAAGTCCTAATTTAATCCAGCAGGGTAGTTCTATAGCTATATGTCCTGGCTCATCCGTTACCTTAGATTATGCTGGTCCAAATGGGTATACTCCTACTTGGTTTGATGGGACTCAAGGTCAATCCATAACCTTTACACCAAGTACTGAAGGAAATTATAGTATTACAGCTACTTTAGGAAATAGTACCTATACAGATGATATTGCAATAACATTTAAAGCATTACCTACAGCTAGTATTACTCCTTCAGGTCAAATTTTAGTTTGCTCCTCTAGTAATTTTAACTTAATAGCTAATTCAGGCACAGGATTAAGCTACCAATGGTATTTAAATAACAATAGTATAACGAGTGCAACTAATCGTAACTATTTACCTACTGCTTTAGGAAATTTTACAGTTAAAGTGACAGATAGTTCCACTAGTTGCAGTAAAATTTCTGAACCCACGGTATTAGTTAATGCTTTTGCTATAACTCCATCTGGAACGGTTAGTGCAAGTACAAATCAAAGTTTGTCAGTTCCTTTAGGCTCATCCAATACTTATCAATGGAAAAAAGATGGAATTGCCATCAGTGGAGCTAATTCAAATACTTATAATGCTACAAACTCTGGAAATTATACTTGTGTAGTAACTAATGGGTCTTGTAACTATACTACCAATTCTACAATTGTAAATCTTTCAAACGGCGCTTCGACTTCAGCACCATCAGGTAACGCTACTCAAACATTTTGTTCAAGTGCAACAATTGCTAATTTAACAGTTACTGGTACTGCAATTCAGTGGTATTCGGCTGCAGCAGGTGGAACTACTTTAGCTAGTACAACTGCTTTAGTAAATGGCACAACGTATTATGCTTCGCAAACTGTCAATGGGTTAGAAAGCACATCGAGACTAGCTGTTGCAGTTAGTATTACAAATACTGCGACTCCAGCGGGTAACGCTACACAAACATTTTGTTCAAGTAGCACAATTGCTAATTTAACAGCTACTGGGACTACAATTAAATGGTATGCAGCTGCAACAGGTGGTACTGCTTTAGCTAGTACAACTGTTTTAGTTAATGGTACTACTTATTATGCTACTCAAACCGTAAATTCATGTGAAAGCGCTAATCGTTTAGCTGTAACCGTAAGCATTACAAATACTGCTGCTCCAACGGGTAACGCTACACAAACATTTTGTTCAAGTAGCACAATTTCAAATTTAACAGCCACTGGAACTACAATTCAATGGTATTCGGCTGCAACAGGTGGTTCGGCTTTAACAAGTACAACAGCTTTAGTAAACGGCACTACTTATTATGCTTCGCAAACTGTAAATTCATGTGAAAGTACTAATCGTTTAGCTGTAACCGTAAGCATTACAAATACTGCTGCTCCAACGGGTAACGCTGCTCAAAATTTTGAGGAAGGTGCAACATTATCCAATATAGTTGCAACAGGTACTACTGTTCAATGGTATGCTACGGCATCAGGAGGCGCTCCTTTGATTACTACTACCTCTTTAATAAATGGCGGTATTTATTATGCTTCCCAAACTGTTAATAATTGCGAAAGTCAATCAAGATTTATGGTAACAGTAACAATTAACCCATTCACATTACCCTATAATAATTTTGCAATCGAGGCTAAATCTGAAACTTGTGCTTCTAAAAACAATGGTCAAATTATAATTAGTGCGGTTCAAACCTATAATTACGTTGCAACGATAAATGGAACAAATTACAATTTTGTAAATAACGGTTTAACAGTATCAAATTTAGCTCCTGGAGTTTATACTGTTTGTATCAGCGTAACAGGTAAAACCTTCGAACAGTGTTATTCTGTAACTATTGGAAAAGGAGGAACTATAACTGGCAAATCGACTATCTCGTCTAACAAAGCAATTGTTCAAATTACTGAAGGAACTGCCCCATTTGAAATTCTTGTAAATGGAACTCCTCAATTTGAAACTAGTGACCCGAATTTTTCAGTTGATGTAAAACAAGGGGACTTATTAGAGGTAAAAACAGCTATTGCTTGTGAAGGTATTTATGCTAAAACCATTCTGGATGGATTAGTCGGCGTACAAATTTATCCCAACCCAACCGCTGGACTATTTGAAATTACAATTCCTACTTCAAAAACAGAAGTGGAAGTGGAACTTTATTCTATAGGTTCTCAATTAATTTCAAAAAGAAAATATACTGTTATCAATCAAAGAATACAATTGAGTCTTGAAAAAGAATCCGATGGAGTTTATGTTGCCAAAATCAACTTGGATTATCCTGTAAGTTTAACTATTATTAAAAAATCATAATGAAAAAGATTATATACATAACTTTTATAAGTAGTCTATTCTTTTCTTGTGGAGGAGGTGGCAATGAACCCATTGGCGAACCTCAAAACACAGCGCCAACTATACCATCGTTAGTAGCACCTACCAATAGTAAACTTTGTATTAATAATTCGGTAACTTTTGAATGGGCAGCTTCAACAGATGCTGAGAAGAATCCTATAGTTTATCAGATTCAAATTGCGGCGGACAATCTTTTTACTCAAATTGTAAAAACTTTAGACGGTACTGCTTTAAGTCAGACGGTTGATTTAGAAAAAGGGAAAGCTTATTATTGGAGAGTTAAAGCAACTGATAGTAAAAATGCTTCTAGTAATTATTCATCTACCTACAGTTTTTATACTGAAGGTGTGGCATTGTCTAATCATGTTCCTTTTTCACCTCAATTAGTTCGACCAGGACTTAATTCTACAATTACTTCTACAACAGCAACTCTAGAATGGACTGCATCTGATGCAGACGCTACCGACGTGCTTTCTTACGATGTATATTGTGGTATCGATAATCCACCTACATCAAAAGTAGGAAGTGCTATTTCCTCAACCTCTTTTAATGTAACTTCATTACTTCCAACTAAAAATTATTATTGGAAAGTAGTAGTTAAAGATAATAAAGGAGGAGAAACAATCGGACAAGTTTGGAATTTTAAAACGAATTAAAGACTATTATATATAACAAAACCCCCTTCTGAAATTCAGAAGGGGGTTTTGTATTTTATCTACCAAATAAAATTCGTAAATCCAATATCATAAATTATCTCAACTTATAATGCGTATTCGATTGTTCTCTGAGCATCGCAGCACTTTTTTCAGGTGTAATATCACGTTGCGATTCACCCATCATTTCGTACCCTACCATGAATTTTTTCACTGTTGCTGAGCGCAACAATGGCGGATAAAAATGCATGTGAAAATGCCATTCCGGATGTTCCTCTCCATCGGTTGGTGCTTGATGAATCCCAGATGAATACGGAAACGAGGTTTCAAACAAATTGTCGTATTTCGTAGTCAGTTGTTTTAAAATTAGAGCAAAATGACTCACTTCCTCAGCAGTAAAATCCGTGATTTTAGCAATAGCACGTTTACTTACAATCATCGTTTCGAATGGCCAAATCGCCCAAAATGGAACCAAAGCTACAAAATGATCGTTCTCCATCACAATGCGTTCCTCTTGGCGCAACTCTTCATGAATATAATCCTGCAAAAGAGTGCGTTGATGCTGGTCGAAATACGCTTTTAAATTGTTTTGGGTTTTCTCGACCTGTGTTGGTAAAGACGATTGCGCCCAAATTTGCCCGTGCGGGTGCGGGTTGCTACAGCCCATCACACTGCCTTTATTTTCAAAAATCTGAACGTAATTGATGTAGTCTATCTTTCCTAAATTAGCATATTCATTTTGCCAAGTCTGAATAATATTTTCAATCGCCTCAGCCGACATTTCTGGTAACGTTTCATTATGATTAGGCGAAAAGCAAACTACTCTTGAAATGCCTCTTTCGGGTTGTGCTTTAAAGAAAGTGGCTTCCTGATTGGCTTCAAAAAGAATTTCATCTTGCTTTAAAGCGGCAAAATCGTTGTCAAAGACAAAAGCTTCTTGGTAATCTGGATTGTGCATCCCATTGGCACGGACATTGCCCGGACACAAATAACAACTCGGGTCGTATTGTGGTAAAGCCGTTGTAGCCAATTTTTCGTTTTGACCTTGCCAAGGGCGTTTAGAACGGTGAGGGGATACTAAAACCCATTCGTTAATTAATGGATTATACCTTCTGTGCGGATCTTCGTTTATGTCAAATTTTCTCATTATGCTGGGTGATAAAGTGAGGTTCCATTACTAATAGTTACCTCGTATATTTTTAATTCGATGCCAAAAGTTTCTTGGTACAATTGGACTAATTTCTTTTTAATTGCTTCTTCTTGTCCTTTTTTAATTAAGTTGATGGTACAACCACCAAAACCGCCACCCATGACGCGCGAACCCACTACAGCAGGTTCTTTTTTAAGGGTATCAACAATCATGTCTAATTCGGCACAACTCACTTCGTACTCTTTAGAAAGGCCTTCGTGTGTTTCAAATAGCAACTGCCCCAAAGTCACAATGTCGCCTCTATCTAAAGCTTCACAAGCTAAAGTAACTCGTTTAATTTCTTTAATAACATAGTGACTTCGTTTGAAAACAGCCTCAGTCATTGTATCTTTAATGCTTAGGAGTTGGACTTCTGTAGCCTCTCTAAAACTTTTTACTTCTGGAAAATGAGAGGATAAAATAGCCAATCCTTGTTCGCATTCTTCTCGACGTTGATTGTAAGCCGAACTGAAAAGCGAATGTTTAACATTACTATCAAACAAGACTAAGGAATAATCACTAAAATCAGCCTTATGGTATTCGTATTCCAAGGTACGACAATCAATTTTAATTACTTGATTGGCTTTACCCATCACACTCGAAAATTGGTCCATGATACCACAATTTATTCCCACCCAATGCTCGGCGCTTTGTCCCATTAAAGCAATATCAACAGGTTTTATATCCAGATGAAATAATTCGTTCAGACCAAATAAAAAACCACATTCTAAAGCTGCCGAAGAGGACAAACCTGAACCTACAGGAATGGAACTGCTGAATACACAATTGAAATTACCAATGACTAATCCTTTATTTTGTAGTTGTTGTAGTACCCCTCTGAAATAATTCGTCCAAATCGTATCTGAAAGTTTGGAATCGGCTGTTACGTCAATTGTAACGCTTTCGTCCAAATCAATCGCAACAATTGTTGAGGTTGGCGCATTTGTTTTTTCAAAAGCAAAACAAATCACTTTATCAATGGCAGCAGGCAATACATAGCCGTCATTATAATCGATATGTTCTCCAATAATGTTAATTCGACCAGGAGAAAGCACTATTTTTTGTGGGGTGTTCCCAAAAGTCTTTTCGAAAAAAGCGGTGGTGTTTTGTGTTAGTTGTGTATTCATATTAGAGCCTTTAAAGGCGTGTTAATTTATTATCATAATTAGTTTCGGTTTACAAACGTAAATCCAATATCGTAAATCGTATATTACTTAAATGCATCCAAAGCAGCAGAAGGTTTTCCGTCCGTTTGCCAAGCGCTCAAGGAATAACCACTCCAACTTTTCTCGCCTTGCGGTTCCCAATACATGACTCCAAGACCTCTATTGTTAGGCACTTTTTTTACAACTTCAATCGTAGCTCGCAACATATCGTAAGTGTTTTGCACTTTGTCATACTCCCCTCCTACTTCTACTACCATCACGTCTTTATTGTAACGCGTGACCATATCATTCAAATTAGCTGCTAAATCAGCTATTGTTTGGGAATAATCTTTGTGAATCCAATACGGATAATAAGATAATCCAATAATGTCGTATTTTACATTTTGTGCCGTAGCATTATCGAAAAAACCTCTAAATTTAGCATTGTTATTTCCTTCGTCTACATGCACCACCACTTTAATTTTGGGATTAACTGCTTTGACAGCATCGTAACCACTATTTAGAAATTGGGCTAATTGACTCCAATTTGTCGTGCTGCCTTCAGGCCACAACATCCCGCCAGGAATTTCATTTCCCACCTGAACCCATTCGGGTGTAACTCCTGCCGTTTTCAAAGCAGTTAACACTTCAAATGTATGGTAGTAGACATCTTGCTTCAATTGAGCTACCGTATGATTGGCCCATGCCAAAGGTTTGTTTTGTTTGGCAGGATCAGCCCACGAATCGCTATAATGAAAATTAATCATGATACGCATCCCCATTTTTTGAGCGCGAACTGCCATAGCCACAGTTTCTTCTTTGCTGCAATGTCCGTCTATTTTATGATTGGAAGGATTGACCCATACACGTAACCGAACGGCATTAATCCCTCTGTCTTTTAACAGCTGTAATCCGTCTTTTGAAGTGCCATCTTGATCTAAGAATTGATACCCCGTGGCTTCCATTTGGGGTAACCAACCTATATCAGCGCCTTTTACAAAAGACGAGTTAATTGTTGTTAAACGATTCCTTCTATCTATTTGGGAACTACAAGAAGTATAGATTAGCAGCATCACTGCAATTAATGTACTTGTTATTGTTTGGCTCATATTACTACTCATAAATGATTGACCAAATATAACTAGTTTTTAAAGCTTTCTAAAATAAATTCTAAATTTCAATACTCAGAAAAACATATAGCGAAAGATTCTCCTACACATCAGTATTTATTGTAAATTTGAAACGCAAACACATTTTTTATCAACCCCATTATGACAAAGCAAAAACCAGACAATATCGTATATTCTGAAGAGCAAGGATACAACGCCAGCCTACTTCCGTATGCTACGAATGTGGGTGCGCCTGTCATTAAATCAGATGATCTTGTTGCTTGGAAAACTCGTGGTATTCACAATGTCAACAAAGCATTTGAAAATAAGTTTGCTGAGTTGAAATTAGAATACCAAAAATTAATGGAAGAATACCATTGGAATGAATTAGTGTACAATGCTAAGTTCTCATTTGAACCCGTAATTGGTGAAACGTATCACATGTATTTAGGAGATGATGGAATAGAATTCTTATCACTAATTGGTCCAAACGAATGGAACAAAGAGTTTATCGGTTCGTTTAAACTCAATAGCGATAAAAAATGGATTGTTGTTGAAACCAAAAAAAGCGACCTCTTTTAAATGGCTAACCACAATTTTCGAAACTCCATTTTTTTATCATAATCAGCTGCTTGTTTCTCAATATTGAAGTAGCGATGTCCTCTTGGATCATTGCCAACTCCAGCCAAGTACGCCCAATTACCCCAATTGCTACACACATCATAATCAATTAGTTGTTGCTCAAAATAGGCCGCTCCAATTCGCCAATCCATGTTGAGTTCGTTGCAGAAGTAACTGGCGACATTTTGCCTGCCGCGATTACTCATAAAACCTGTGAGTTGCAATTCCAACATATTAGCATTAATAAAATCGGATGGAGTTTTGCCATTAATCCATTCATTAAGCAATTTCTCGTTCAAGGATTTCGAATTTACTTTTTCCGTTTTTATGCCTTCATACAAGAAAAATTTGGTTTGGTATTTCTTGAACATAAAACGGAAAAAGTCTCTCCAAAGCAATTCGAAAATTAACCAATAGGTAGAATCATTGGCTCCAAATTGTACTTCATATTGCTTCACTTCGGCATGAATATACCGTGGCGAAATACATCCCAAAGCCAACCAAGCTGAAAATTTAGACGAATAATCAGCCCCTATCATTCCATTACGGGTTTCTTTGTAAGTAGACAAACATTGGGTGTCGTAAAAATAATGTTTCAAACGTTGAATAGCCTCCGTTTCACCGCCTTTAAATTGAAGTACAGCGCGAGAATCAATTGTGGTATCTGTTAAACCTAATGCTTCTAAAGTTGGTAATTCCAAAGGAGAAATTTCAGGCGAATTGATTTTCGTTGGTGCTTCAAATGGTTTTCGTATTTCGGAATCCTTTTCTGTTTTCTTTCTAAAATTGGTAAATACATCCGGAATGTCTTTGATAGAAAAAGGCAAATCTTCAGCATGGTACAAAGTGCTGGTGCTGAACGTTTCTAATTCGCATCGCAATTTGAATAATTCACTTTGTACTTTTTTCTCGGTTTGTTTTTCTTCAAAAGCCACTTCGCGCTTGGCAAATACTTTTTGTACTTTGTATTCTTGTACCAATTTAGGTATTTCTATTTCGGGCTTGCCCTTTACAATTAGCAATCCCGAACCCAATGCTCTTAGACTAGCATCCAAATCGTGAAGTGATTCCAATAAAAATTGCACTCTAAAACTACCAGTTTTCTTGAATCCATAAGTCGTGGTTTCAAAATGTGCATCGTCAAAACAATACACAGGAATCACCTTTTCGCTTTGTGCAATGGCTTTTAAAAGTGTTTCGTTATCTTGAATTCGTAAGTCGGTTTTAAACCAAACTAGTGCATTTTTCACCATACTTGTGTTTTTTTTTGCCACTGATACATATTTATTTAACCATTTTGGAATAAAGTTTATCAAGGCATTTTAAATACTTTTCTAATTACTATTAACTATTCACTTCGAAGACCTACATTTATCACTACAATATTTTACTTCGTCCCAAACTTTTTCCCATTTTTTGCGCCAAGTGAATGGTTTTTGGCACACCATACACATTTTAGTTGGTAGGTTTTGTTTTTTTACTCCTCGCATTTTTAGGTTTATTGGGGTTACTCACGTGTTTTTGTAAAATTCGTTTACCTTCTTGTTTTACTTCGTCTTTTTTTCGAAAACTCCACACAATATCGCTTGCATACTTCCGAGTTTCTTCAATATTTACAATAGGTGCTGGATAATCTTTTCCTATGGTACAATTGTAAAACTGTTGTTCCATTTCGTTCATTTTCCAAGGTTCGTGAAGCAAATGAATGGGTACTTCTGCTAATTCGGGAAGCCATTGTTTGATGAAAATACCTTCTGAATCGTGTTCTTCGGAGTTTTTTATCGGGTTGTAAATTCGTATCGTATTAATTCCCGTTGTACCGGATTGCATCTGAATTTGAGGATAGTGAATTCCAGGTTCGTAATCTAAAAATTGCCTTGCCAGAAAATGCAATTCGCGCCAATCTTGCCACAAATTAAACGTAAAAAATGATACTACCATCGCTCGCATTCTGAAATTGATATAACCAGTTGCAACTAAACATCGCATACAAGCATCTACAATTGGCACGCCCGTTTTTCCTTCTTGCCAAGCTTTAATGTAGGTTTCATTTTTTGGTTTCACCAAAGAATTATAGGCTTTGTTCACGTTCTCAAATTCCATAGAACATTCATCTTCGAATTTTTGCATGAAATGGCAATGCCAATGCAAACGTGAAACAAAATTGAGAATGGCTCGTTTATTTTTAGAGGTTTCGTAATGCTGATTGGTGTACTGATAGACCATTCGTATACTGATATTTCCGTAGGCCAAATAGGGAGACAATCGACTACAGCCTTTTCTACTCAAGGCCGGTTTTGAAATGTGTTTGCTATAATTGACATAACGCTCTTTCACAAAACTATCCAAATAACGCCATGCCCAATATTCGCCGCCGCGTTGAAAGTTGGGATTTGGAGTGGTAATCTCAATGGACAAATCGGTTCCTTTTATTTTCTCATAAAAATCAGAATCTAATTCTATCGTTTTTAAATCGGATTCTTTTACTATTTTAGGGGTGTCACGCATCACTTGTTCCCAGCGTTTGTCCCAATCTTGTCTTGATTTTAATTTACGAATGACACCGTGCATTTGAAATTCGTTCCAAACAATATCATTGGAATCAAAAAACGCTTTCATTTCCAAATCGCGGTCGTAGGTCAATTTGTTCCCTATTTCTTGATGGGAGAAAACGGTTTTGACGTCAAATTTTTGAATTAATTCTGAGAAAACAGTTTTCACTTCGTTGTGAAAGAAATAAATTTTAGAATTGAAAGGCTTTAATTTAGTGTTCAAATCTTGAATGGATTCGTAAATAAAGCGCCAATGACGCACATCTGCATCATCGTAGTCCATCACTGAAGGTTCGAAAACATAAATCAACAGTAGCGGTAAATCGGATTGATACGCATGAAATAGCGCCTCGTTATCGACTATTCGCAGGTCGCGTTTGAACCAAACAATATATATGGGCTGTTTTTTCAAGTCTATTGAATAGTATTTTGTTTAATTATTTAATTAAAAAAATAAACAAATATACTGTTTTTAGCCTCACAAAAAAATAAAAAGTAAATGTCGATTAGAGAAGTTAGCAAAACAAAAAAGCCTCTTCTTTCGAAGAGGCTTTTGTACTATTTCTTATATAATGCTTATACAATTATTACACTATCAAATTCAGGATTCCTACCAAAATTTAACATATAATGCAAAAATTACTAAAAGCGTAATCACAATTAAAACGGTAGTTTGTGGTTTAAGTTTAAACATTTCTGTATCCAATTCAAAAGCTTTTGGATTTACTTTAGGACCAAGTAAACTAATTCCCACCATAAGTAGCATTGTAAACATGAAAGACAAGCCCATACAAATATGAAATGGAATCTCAAAACCGCCTTTGCCATTTGCATACGCAGTATATAAAAGTGTCTCATTCCCAAATAAGGTTGGAGCCATTTCATTAAACAAAACAGACAAAACAAAACCTGCAATTACTCCAACTATAGCAGCAGTTCCTGTAGTTCTTTTCCAAAACATTCCAAGGATAAACATCGCAAACACTCCTGGGCTAATAAATCCCGTGTATTTTTGAATGAAAGTAAACCCTCCTTCTCCACCTATTCCTAAAAGATCGTCCCAAGTAAAAAGAACCGCTACAATCATTGCTACAAAAACTGCATATTTCCCAATATTTACTTGACTATTATCACTAGCATTTTTTTGAATATACTTTTTGTGAACATCTAAAGTATAAATAGTGGAAATACTATTCACTTTCCCCGCTAAAGAAGCCACAATTGCAGCCGTTAATGCGGCTACAGAAAGGCCTTTTAATCCTGTTGGCAAAAAGGTTAACATAGCAGAGTAAGCTCCATCTTTACCACCAATCAACTGAGGTAAATGCCCATTTTTATATAATACAAAAGCGGCAATTCCTGGTAACATAACAATTAATGGCATCAATAATTTTAAGAAACCTGCAAATAAAATTCCTGTACGTGCTGTTTGTAAATCAGCACCTAAAGCTCTTTGAGTAATATATTGATTACATCCCCAATAGTTCAAATTTATAATCCAAATTCCAGCCAAATACGACATTAAACCAGGAAAAGTCAAATACTTATTAATATCATTCTGTGAAGAGGTTGCGGTTGGCTCAGGAATAATCATTTTGAAATGTTCTGGTGCTTTTTCCATCAAAACATTAAATCCAGCAATTGCATCTTGCCCAAAGCCAAAATAATGTGATACTGTTGTTAAAGCTATATAAGACGTAACCAATCCTCCAATGATTAAAACCGCCACTTGAATAACATCAGTATAAGCTACAACTTTCATTCCTCCTAAAGAAATTAACAAAGCAAAAACCGCTAATCCTATCATGATAGCGTGTAAATATTCTCCACCAGCTAACCCATTAATTGCTACTGCTCCTAGATACAAAATAGAAGTTAAGTTCACAAAAACATACAAAAACAACCAAAAGACCGCCATAATTAAAGCTGTCGATTCGTTGTATCTTGTAGTTAAAAATTGTGGCATGGTATAAATTTTATTTTTCAAATACACAGGAATAAACCATACTGCAACAATTATCAAAGCTATTGCGGCAATCCATTCGTAAGCGGCAACAGCAATTCCTAAGAAAAAACCCTCACCACTCATCCCGATAAACTGCTCTGCAGAAATATTAGAGGCGATTAAAGAGGCACCGATAGCCCACCAAGTCAAAGAACCTTCTGCCAAGAAATAGGCTTTTGCATCATGTTCGTTCTTTTCTCGTTTTCGATAAACAGTATATCCATAAACGGACACAACAATAAAATAAATAATGAATACTGCATAATCTGCAAATGAAAGGGTTTGGTTCATAGTTTTATTGGTTTATTTAGTTAATACAATTAATTACAATTTGGATTTGAAACTAATTATGAATCCCAAATGTAAAATAAAATTTTTATTTAAATTGTTAATAAACGTAAAAAATACATTTATTATTTTTTTGTTTGATATTTTACTTATATTTGTAAACGTATTTTTAACACTTATCATTGAAATGTATTAAAAATACTCTGTTTTATTGCTAAATGAGTTAGTTTAATAAATAAATTTAGCGGTCATTACATTGAAATAGACAAACGTAATTTTTGTAGTAAAGATTGAGTCTATTTTAAAATTTTAATTGTTTTTAGTTTTGAGAGGCTTTAAGAGCCTCTCTTTTTTTGTGTTAAAAATTCAATACAAAATCATTTAATAATTTTGCATCGTATTTTTCTTTGTCAAACGTGTATAAATAGGATCCCTTCCTAGACGACATCATATCTTTTTCGTCTAGCTTGATTAAAATATCTAATGAATTAATTTTGCTGATGAAATTTCTTTTATCTAATTCTTTATCTAATATTGCCTCATACAATTCTAACAATTGACGCATTGTGAATTTCTCTGGCAACAGTTCAAACCCAACAGGTTTTATTGAAGTACGGTATCTCAATCTTCTAATAGCGTGTTTCAACATACTATCGTGGTCAAAAATTAATTTAGGTACATCTGCAACACTAAACCACTGCGCATGGTAATTTTGAATCAACTCTTCATTGTGGTTTTCAATATTAATCAATGCATAATAGGCAACTGAGATTGTTCGTTCTACTGGATCTCGATCAATCTCACTGTAAGAGTGTAATTGCTCCATATAAATATCATGAAGCCCTGTACAGCTACTTAATATTCTGATCGCTGCGTCATCTAAAGATTCTTCTTTTTTTAAAAATCCTCCAATCAAAGACCACTTCCCTTTTTCGGGTTCAAAATCCCTTTTAATCAATAGTATTTTTAACCCTTCAGCATCAAATCCAAAAATGATGCAATCTACCGCTAATAATACCTTGTCAACAGAGCTATAACTATTTAACATTTTTTATTTTATATATTAATTGGTAAATATAGAAACTTTATTAAAAAAAGAGGTGTTTAATTCATGTTAGTTCATTCGGAAAATTTATGACTAATTTGTTTTTTAGTTTCTTTTTTTAAAATACATTTACAAATGTGCTAAAAACACTTATTTTTTAAATACAAAGCAATTTTATCTATATCGTATTGCTTTAAATAGTTAAAATAAATTATGAAAAAGACCACTCTACTACTGGCATCTCTATTTTTATACACTATAACCGTTTTTTCTCAAAAAGAAATCACCACAATTGGTATTCAAAAAAATGCAAAACTAGTTATAATTAGTAAACATATTTATGGTCACTTTGCTGAACATTTAGGAAGGTGTATTTATGATGGGTTCTATGTAGGCGAAAACAGTACTATACCCAATACTAATGGCGTTAGAAATGATATCATCAACGCATTAAAAGAGTTAAAAATCCCTAATTTAAGATGGCCTGGAGGTTGTTTTGCAGACACCTACCACTGGAAAGATGGGATAGGCCCAAAAGAGATCAGGCCATCAATGGTCAACCGTTGGTGGGGAGGCGTTACGGAAAATAATAGTTTTGGGACACATGATTTTTTAGATCTATGTGAAACACTGGGTGCCGAACCTTATTTAGCAGCCAATGTGGGTAGTGGTACCGTTCAAGAATTTACAGATTGGGTGCAATATGTAAATCATGAAGGTAAAAGTCCAATGGCAGAGTTACGAAAAAAGAACAATAAAGAAAATTCCTGGGGTGTTTCTTTTTGGGGAATTGGCAATGAAATGTGGGGATGTGGTGGCAATATGACTCCAGAATATTATGCAAATGTTTATAAACAATATTCAACATTCATGACAGATTGGACTAATTCAAATAAGCTTTTTAGAATCGCCTCTGGTGCAAATGTATCCGACTATCATTGGACTGAAGTATTGATGAGAGATATTCCAAAAAATTTAATAGAGGGAGTTGCGCTTCATTCATACTCCTTTGTCAAATGGAACAAGAAAGGCTCTTCAACAAATTTTGATGAAGAACAATATTTTACAACAATGCAAACTGCACTAAAAATGGAAGAATTAGTGACAAAGCATACAGAAATTATGGATAAATATGATCCAAACAATTCAATTGCACTTATAGTGGATGAATGGGGTGGTTGGTATGATGTAGAACCAGGAACAAACCCCGGTTTCTTATACCAACAAAACACGATGCGGGATGCCATGATTGCTGGTACAACTTTGAATATTTTCAATAATCATTCAAAGAGAGTTAAAATGGCCAATTTAGCACAAACTGTTAATGTATTGCAGGCTGTTATTTTAACCCAAGGAGATAAGATGCTACTTACTCCAACCTATCATGTAATGAAAATGTACAATGTACATCAAGATGCGCAACTTATTCCAATTGAATTTAATGCACCTTCATACACATTTAACAATAAATCACTTCCTGCTCTATCTGCTTCGGCCTCAAAAGACAAATACGGAACGATTCATATATCTTTAGTAAATATTGATGCGAAAAAGGAAAATACCATTGAAATGGACATAAAAGAACTTGGTGTGCAAAATATTAAAGGTACAATATTACATTCCCCGCAACTTCAAGACCACAATACGTTTGAAAAACCAAATACAATAAATCCAAAAGTTTTCAACCAATTTAAAATCATAAACAACAAACTCTATGTAACAATTCCTCCTTTTTCTGTTATTGTTTTGGAGGGAAAATAATTAGTAATTTATTTAAAAGAAACATTTTTATATGAAACAAAATCAATTTTTCGGAATAATACTTTGTAGTTTCATGATTAGTAGTCATTGGGTAAACGCACAAAAAACAAACCTAATAGTCAACGCTGCTACTACTATTACTAAAATTCAACCTACAATGTATGGGGTGTTTTTTGAAGACATCAATTTTGCCGCCGATGGAGGCTTGTATGCTGAAATGATTAAAAACCGTTCTTTTGAATTTGAAACCCCATTATTGGGATGGAAACAACCTAACAGCAATAAACATTCACTTAACGAAAATTCAGGCATTGCAACCACTATTAAAGCGATAGAAAACAAAAAAAATCCGAGTTTTTGTAGAGTTTTAATTAATGATGCAAATGGCTATTCTTTAATTAATGAAGGGTTTAGAGGGATGGGAATTAAGAAAGAGGCAAAATACAATCTTTCATTCAAAGCTGCAAATCACAATGGGACTATTAAAAAAATCTCTTTTCAATTTATTGACAAAGACAATTCAATTCTTGGAGGAACAACTATTATTCCTTCTTCAGATGATTGGCTATCCTATAACACTTCTATTATTGCAACTCAAACGGAAGCAAAAGCAAAATTAAAAATCACATTTGAAGGAACAGGAACAATAGATTTAGATATGATTTCGCTATTTCCAGATGATACCTGGAAAAATAGAAAAAACGGAATGCGTAAAGACATTGTGCAACTGTTGTATGACATGAAACCCGGATTTTTGAGGTTTCCTGGCGGATGTATCGTGGAAGGAAGAACTCTAGCGCAGCGTTATCAATGGAAAAAAACAATTGGAGAAGTTGAAGAAAGAGAGACTTTAATCAACCGTTGGAACACTGAATTTACCCATAAACCTGCACCAGATTATTTTCAAAGCTTTGGACTTGGTTTTTTTGAATATTTCCAATTGGCTGAGGATATTGGCGCTTCACCATTACCTATTTTAAGCTGTGGAATGGCTTGCCAATTTAATACTGGAGAATTAGTTCCAATGGATGAATTAGATCCGTATGTGCAAGATGCTTTAGATTTAATTGAGTTTGCCAATGGTTCCACAAATACCCCTTGGGGAAAAATTAGATCCGAAATGGGGCATCCAGAACCTTTCAACTTGAAAATGATTGGAGTTGGAAATGAACAGTGGGGACCAGAATATATTGAGAGATATAGAATTTTTGAAAAAGCAATCAAATCCAAATATCCTACTATCAAAATAGTTTCTGGATCAGGACCTTTCCCGGAAGGAGATTACTTCGAATACGGTATGAAAGAACTGAAAAAGCTAAATGCAGAAATTGTAGACGAACATTATTATAAAAACCCAAAATGGTTTAGAGATAATGCAACTAGATATGACAACTACGACCGAAAAGGGCCTAAAATTTTTGCTGGCGAATATGCCGCCCAAAGTGTCGCTATCGCCAGCACCAATAATAAAAACAACTGGGAATGCGCCCTATCTGAAGCTGCTTTTATGACCGGTTTAGAACGAAATGCAGACGTAGTAAATTTATCTTCTTATGCCCCATTAATGGCACATGAAGAAGCCTGGCAATGGACCCCCGACTTACTTTGGTTTAACAATTTAGAAGCGTATGGATCCGCAAATTATTACGTTCAACAATTATTTGCAACCAATAAAGGAACTGATTTAATCACCATCACAAACAACGGGAAAACCCTAACAGGTCAAAATAATTTATATGCATCTGTTGTTAAAGATAGCAATACAAAAGAGGTAATTATTAAACTAGTCAATACTGCATCTATTTCACAAGAAGTTAATCTGACATTCAAAGGAATAAAATTAGCTACTAAAGGAACTAAAATTAGCCTTACAAGTCCTAATCTAGAAGATGAAAATTCATTTGCAAATCCTAAAAAAATTAGCCCTAGAGAAGAACCAATTAACACCCAAAAAAACCTAGTGAAAAATTCACTTTCAGCTTATTCAGTAAATATTATAAAAATAAAATACTAATAGCGTAATAATAAGTTAAAATGGCTCAATTATCAAACTTTTGAAATTTCCTTTATTAAATTAAAAGTGTTTTTATAACACTTATAAAAAAATAAAGTATATTTGTTATTCGCAAAAAAGAAATTTAAGAATGAAGAATTATGTTATAGGATTAGATTACGGGACAGATTCTGTTCGTGCAGTTCTAATTGATACTGATAACGGTAATGAAATAGCCTCCAATGTTTGTTATTACAAACGATGGAAAAATAATGAGTATTGCAATGCTGCTACTAACCAATTTAGACAACACCCTCTTGATCACATTGAAGGATTAGAGTCTACTATACAGTATGTGGTAAAAAACAGCAATGTATTACCCTCTCAAATTAAGAGTATTTGTATTGACACTACGGGTTCCTCACCAGTTCCTGTCACTGAGGATGGAACTCCGCTTGCATTTACAAAAAGATTTGAAAATAACCCAAATGCCATGATGGTACTTTGGAAAGATCACACTGCCATTAATGAAGCTAATGAAATTAACGAAGTCGCCACTAACTGGGGAGGTGAAAATGTTACTAAATATGTGGGTGGAATTTATTCCTCTGAATGGTTTTGGGCCAAAATATTGCATATCACTAGAACAGATGAAGCAGTAAAAAATGCAGCTTACACTTGGCTAGAACATTGCGATTTAATGACCTATCTTTTAATAGAAAATAAAGATTTAAAATCATTCAAAAGAAGTCGTTGTGCTGCAGGCCATAAAGCCATGTGGCATGAAGACTGGAACGGATTGCCTCCTGAAGATTTCTTAGCCAAACTAGACCCCTATTTAGCGCAACTGCGTTCAAAACTCTACAACGAAACCTACACTTCGGATACGATTGCAGGAAACTTAAGTGCTGAATGGGCAGAACGTTTAGGTTTAACCACAGAAACTATAATTGCTGTTGGAACCTTTGACGCACACTCAGGAGCTGTAGGTGCAAAAATTGACGAACATACGCTAGTCCGAGTAATGGGAACTTCAACTTGTGATATCATTGTGGGATCAGCAGCTGAAGTTGGAAATAAAACTGTTAGAGGTATTTGCGGACAAGTAGATGGTTCTGTACTACCTGGATTTATTGGTTTAGAAGCTGGTCAATCTGCATTTGGAGATGTTTTGGCCTGGTACAAAGAACTTTTGTTATGGCCTACAGATACATTACTAAAAAATTCTACTACTCTTTCTGAAGAACAAAAAAAGGCTTTAATAGAAGAAATCGGTGATAATGTAATTCTACAACTAACTGAAGAAGCACAAAAAATTCCTTTAACCGAAACTATTCCTGTAGCATTAGATTGGATTAACGGAAGAAGAACTCCAGATGCCAATCAAGAAGTTAAAAGCGCCATTGCTAATTTATCTTTGGGCACAAAAGCACCACATGTTTTTAAGTCATTAGTCAATGCAATTTGTTTTGGTTCTAAAAAAATTGTAGACCGATTTGAAGAAGAAGGAATAAAAATAAATAGCGTAATTGGAATTGGAGGCGTCGCTAGAAAATCTCCTTATATTATGCAAACTCTTGCTAACGTATTAAACAAACCAATAAAAGTGGCCGAATCAGATCAAGCTCCTGCTTTAGGTGCTGCTATTTATGCCGCAGTTGCAGCAGGTATATACCCTAATGTGATTGAAGCCAGCAAAAAAATGGGGAGTGATTTTGAAAGCGAATATTTCCCTCAATTAGACCAAGTAGCTGCCTATAATAAATTATTTGTGGCCTATGAACAATTAAGTGCTTTTGCCGATCCAATCATAAAAAAATAAAGAAGAATGATTTCTAAATATACGAATTTAAAACAAGAATGTTACGAAGCCAATATGCAACTCAACGAATTGAACCTCGTGGTGTATACATTTGGTAATGTAAGTGCAGTAGATAGAGAAAATGGTGTATTTGCCATTAAACCCAGTGGAGTAGCTTATGAAGATTTACGCCCAGAGGATATTGTTATTGTAGATTTTGACAACAATATCATTGAAGGAACTATGCGTCCCTCTTCCGACACAAAAACACACGCCTATTTATATAAAAACTGGCCTAACATAGGCGGAATAGCTCACACACACGCAACCTACTCAGTGGCTTGGGCTCAAGCACAAAGAGATATTCCAATTTTTGGAACTACTCATGCTGACCACTTAACTAAAGATATACCATGTGCCCCTCCAATGGATGACAAGCTAATTGAGGGCAATTACGAGCACAATACTGGAATTCAAATCTTGGATTGTTTTAAAGAAAAACAACTCTCTTATGAAGAAGTAGAGATGGTTCTGATTGGCAATCACGGTCCTTTTGCATGGGGAAAAACAGCAGCCAAAGCGGTATATAATAGTAAGGTTTTAGAAGTTATCGCCGAAATGGCTCATTTTACTTTACAGATAAACCCCAATGCTCCAAGACTGAAAGACTCATTAATTAAGAAACATTACGAACGTAAACACGGAAAAGATTCCTATTACGGACAATAACACATAAAATAAATTTAAATGGAAAATATAGCTCAAAAAGAAATTTGGTTTGTAGTAGGTAGCCAAGAATTATATGGAGAAGAAACACTTAGAAAAGTAGCTGAACATTCTCAAATCATTGCTAAAGGAATTGATGCTTCCTCTCATATCCCTGTAAAAATTCGCTATAAAGAGGTAGTTAAATCTCCTGCTGAGATTACCAATGTATGTTTACAAGCGAATTCTGACAAAAATTGTATTGGAATTATCACTTGGATGCATACTTTTTCTCCTGCTAAAATGTGGATCAATGGATTGAGCATTCTTAAAAAACCGTTATGCCATTTACATACTCAGTTCAATGCTGAAATTCCTTGGGGTTCTATTGATATGGATTTTATGAATCTCAATCAATCTGCACATGGAGACCGTGAATTCGGATTTATCATGTCAAGAATGCGTAAAAAACGTAAAGTAGTTGTAGGGCATTGGGAGGATGAAAGAGTACATAAAAAATTAGGCATTTGGTCTCGAGTTGCTTTAGGATGGGATGAATTCCAAAATTTAAAAGTAGCTCGTTTTGGAGACAACATGCGTGAAGTTGCTGTAACCGAGGGAGATAAAGTCGAAGCCCAAATCCGTTTTGGTTTTTCGGTAAACGGTTTCGACTCCTCGGATATAACAAAAAAAATGGAAACGATTTCCGAAAATGAAATCAACCAATTAGTTGCTATCTATGAGAGTTCTTATAATTTAGCCCCAACACTTCAAAATGGAGGTAGTCAAAGAGCCTCTTTGATTGAAGCTGCTAAAATTGAATTAGGCCTTAGAGCCTTCCTCGAAGAAGGTGGATTCAAAGCATTTACCGATACTTTTGAAAATCTTGGTGGATTGAAACAACTCCCAGGAATAGCAGTTCAACGCCTTATGGCTGATGGTTATGGTTTTGGTGGAGAAGGCGATTGGAAAACCGCGGCCTTAGTTCGTGCTATGAAAGTAATGAATGTAGGACTCGAAGGAGGAACTTCGTTTATGGAAGACTACACCTATCATTTTACTCCTCAAAAATCCTATGTTTTAGGTTCACACATGTTAGAAATTTGCGCGTCAATTGCTGATGGGAAACCTTCCTGTGAAATTCATCCATTAGGAATTGGAGGAAAAGCCGACCCTGTTCGTTTAGTATTTAACTCCCCTGCTGGTGATGCAATTAATGCTTCATTAGTAGATATGGGTACCCGATTTAGATTAATTGTTAACGAAGTAGAAGCGATTAAACCTATAGCTGATTTGCCTAAATTACCAGTGGCTAGAGTCCTATGGGATGCTAAGCCCAATCTCGACATTGCAGCTAACTGTTGGATTTTAGCAGGTGGAGCCCATCATACAGTGTATAGTCAAGCGGTAACGACTGAATTTATGGAAGACTTTGCGGATATTGCAGGAATTGAACTTTTAGTAATTGATGACAAAACAAACATAAGAGATTTTAAGGACAAAATTAATGCTAATGAAGCCTATTACCATCTCTTTCAACATGGTCTATAACTAATAAAACCAATACACTATGAATGTAATTAAACGTTACTTATTTGGAATTTTACTGATTGGCCTTGCGGTCTTAAATGTTCAATGTAAAAAAAATCAAACTACAGATAAAGTGTCAATAGAAAAATCAATTTACGGAACTTTACCCAACGGACAAAAAATTGAAAGTTATACCCTTAAAAATCAAAAAGGGATGGAAGTAACTATCATTACTTATGGAGGAATAATCACTTCGTTAAAAGCACCTAACAAAGAAGGCAAATCAGAAGAGATAGTATTAGGATTTAGTTCTTTAGAACAATATACAAAACCTAATCCTTATTTTGGCGCATTAATTGGGCGCTATGGAAACCGAATAGCTAAAGGTAAATTCAGCTTAGATGGAAAAGAATACTCTTTAGCTATCAACAATCAACCTAATGCATTACACGGTGGTCCAGAAGGTTTTCACAGAGTAGTTTGGACCGCTCTAGAAAACAAAGGAGGAGATACAGCTGCTTCTATAAAACTACAATATGTAAGCAAGGACATGGAGGAAGGGTACCCTGGAAATTTGACAGTTTTTGTAACTTATACTCTTAATAACAACAACTCTTTAGATGTTCTTTATGAGGCGACTACAGATAAGAAAACAATTGTAAACCTAACTCAACATTCGTATTTCAATCTATCGGCTAATTTCACCAAAACTATTTTAGATCATGAAATCACTATTGATGCAGATCAATTAGTCCCTGTAGATGCTACTTTAATTCCAACAGGCGAATTAACAGACGTAACTAATACTCCGTTTGATTTTAGAAAACCTAAACTAGTTGGAAAAGAAATTGACGCTAAAGACGAACAAATAAAAAGAGGTTTAGGATACGATCATTGTTGGGTTTTAAACAATCCAAATAAAGGAGAACGACTTGCGGCTTCGGCTTATGAGCCAAAAAGTGGTCGTTTACTAGAAGTTTACACCGATCAACCTGGTATTCAATTATACACTGGAAACTTTTTGGATGGAACTTTGCCAATGAGAGATAAAGGGGTCTATGCACATCGAACAGGTTTTTGTTTAGAAACGCAACATTATCCAGATTCACCTAATCAAAAATCATTCCCATCGACGGTATTAAGCCCAGGTGAACATTATAAAACCAAAACAACTTTTAAATTTTCCGTGAAATAAAAATAAATTAACAAGAATACTTTATGTATAGACCTATACTTATATATAGACTCTATTTATAATTGTTCTTGGGAATTAGTTAGTAGTTAGTAGTTACCCCCAGCAGTAAAGATACTGTTGGGGTTCTTTTTTTAAACAAAAATCCAAATCAATACTGTTATAATTACGACTTATTTTATAGTATAATTGTTTTTAGACTGGCTCCTATAATGTTGAGATATAGCTTGTAGTAAAAAATGATGAATATATAAATTCAAGAAGTGGTTATAATAAGCTTTTAAAGCTCATTTTTAAAATTGGCAAAACAAAAAAAGTCTCTTCTTTCGAAGAGGCTTTTGTACTTTTTTTAGAGAAAAATTCTAACTTAATAATCGATGAGTTAGAAAAATTTTATCAACTGTTATTAGAATGAAATAATAAAATTATTTAAAAATTAAATATTAAAACTTAAACTGCAATAGGATTTCATTCGTGTTTTTAGCAGCAGCTAGTGTGGGTTGGGTACTCATCTCGTAAGCAAATCCAAACAATAATCGGTTACTGACTAATACTGTTGCCATAGCTGCATAGGCTTTGTCGGTTCGATACATTCCTCCTAGTTCGAAGGTCTTGTCGATTTGTAGCATCGTTGTTAAATCTACAGATACTGGTGCACCTGCTACATAGCGTAACATGGCCGATGGTTTTAAGATCAAAGTCGAGAATTCCCCTTGTAAAGGAATATCGTATCCTCCACTCAAGTAGATGTGTGGGCTATTGGTCGCTACACTAGCATAACCTGCATCATTAGTCGCTCTCTTAGTGTTAAGTAAGCGTGGTATCGATAAGGAAATGTAGATAGGTCCTTCTTTGTACACCGCTCCTACTCCAACATTCGAATTGAAGGTACTGATAGAGGCTAAAGCAGGGTCCGCTTGTACATTGTAGGTTTCCAGTCCTGAGGTATTCACATTATACGAGTTCCCTCCTGCTTTGATTCCGAAGTACACATCAGCCGTTTCACTCATTTTTAACTTGTAGGAGAAATCCAAACTGAAATAGGTTTGTTTCTCAACAAAAGTTTTATCACTTATTACTGTCATTCCAAAGCCAACTTTCTTACCTAAAGTGGTTCCAAAAGATACCGCCTGGGTTTCGGGTGCATTAGGCACTCCTGTCCATTGTTTTCTTAAGGTACTTGTAGCTACTGTTATACTATCTATACCTACTGAAGCAGGATTGACTAGGTTCATGTGTTGGCGGTAAAACGAATAGGCAGTCTCTTGCTGTGCCATCACTGCACTACTTACTAATAGTAGTGCGATGGCTAATTTATTTTGAATCTTTTTCATCTTGTTATTTTTTATTTTGTGATGTATAACCAACCTTGTGTATCAATACTTCCGTCACCTCCTAAATCAATTTGGTATAAGTAAGAACCTACAGGTAGCATTTCGCTACTGCCTTGATAGTTCCCCGTCCAGTTGTTTTGATAATTCGCTGAATAAAATACTTGAGTCCCATTGGCATTGAATACACGAACTGTCGAACCTGGATGATTTGCTAAATTGTAAATGACCCAAGTATCATTAATTCCATCTCCGTTAGGAGTAATGGCTTCTGATGCATTAATTTCAATTGTATCACATACATCTCCTAAACCATCGTGGTCTCTATCGGCTTGATATGTATTAGGTGTGTTAGGACAGTTGTCACGGGAGTTGATAACTCCATCGCCATCTATGTCTGGATCACATCCGTCATTAATACCATCCGCATCTAGATCTGTTCCATTGTCTGGAATTCCATCTCCGTTAGTATCCACATCACAACCATCTAAAATACCATCATTGTCATCATCTGGGTCAGCATTATTTCCAATTCCATCATGATCCGTATCAGTCCATTCAGTTCTATCAAAAGGAAAAGCATCATAACTATCTAAAATACCATCATTGTCATCGTCAGGATCTATTGCATTCAAAAGACCATCAACATCAGTATCTTGGTCTATAAACAAATTAAAACCTATCGTTCTTGTTCCAGCTCCATTACTAACAGTTACTGTAAATGAAGTAGTGGCTAGAGGTACTGTCGGTGTTCCTGAAATAACACCCGTAGTTGTATTTAATACTAATCCATTAGGCAAAGCTGGTGTAATAGTAAAAGTTGCGGCTCCTCCTGTGTTTTGAATAATAATTGGGACAATATTCACATTAACTGCACCTGAAAAACTTGTTTGTGCTAAACTTAAATTTGGCGGTGCCAAGGTTTGAATATTGGTATTTGAAACCTGTGCGGCTGGGCTTCCAAATGCATCTTGGTAACTCAAACTAACATTGTATGTTGTAAAAGCTAAGGATGTACCTGAAACAATATTTGAATTACTAGGAGTGGTTCCTACTGCATATGCAAAGCTTACAGATGTTGCATTGGACATGGTCCAAACAATTGGCGTTCCTCCTCCTACAGGCGTAAATGTCATTCGAACAGAACCGGCTAATGGTGCCTCTGGTAAAGTATAACTTACTTGTAGTGTTGTTGCTCCTGTCATATTGGTTGCAGGAGATGTTAACACTGGTGTTTGTGTGGTTCCTATTCCTACTGTTAACAGTGCTGTAATAGATTGTAAATTGTAATTAGTATCCGCAGCTTGAGTAGCAGTAATGGTAGCAGTTCCAACTCCAATAATGGTAACCGTTGAACCACTAATTGTGGCCACAGCAGTATTACTTGAGACATAACTAATAACTCCCGTTCCTCCTGAACTTAATGGAGCAGTTAAAGTGAATGGGGCATTATCTGTTGTTTTAGCAATAGCATTAAAATTACTCAATACAGGTGTTAGTTTATTCACAGTTAATGTGGTGGTGGTTGTCCCAGTAAGATAATTAGCATCTGCTGCTTGTGTTGCAGTTATAGTAGCTATTCCTGCACCAACAATAGTAACCGTATTTCCACTAATCGCAGCTACCGCTGCATTACTTGAAGTAAATGTTATGGCTCCAGTTGAATTACTTGTTGGGTTAGCTAATGTAAAACTAGCATCTCCATAGCTTTTAGTTAAAGCAGGCATTATACTCAATATTGGAATAGCCTTATTAACCGTTAAAATAGTTGTTGTCGCACCGGGGTCATAATTAGCATCTCCTGCTTGAGCGGCTGTAATTGTGGTGGTCCCTGCTCCAATAATAGTAATTGTAGTGCCACTAATGGTAGCAACACTTGTATTGCTCGAAGATAATGTAATCGCTCCCGTAGAATTACTTGTTGGAGCACTAATTATGAAATTAACATCGCCATATGTTTTAGTAATTGCAGGTATTGAGCTTAAAGTTGGTAATGCTTTATTCACTACAATTGAAACGATAGTTGACCCTGACAAATAATTAGCGTCAGTAGTTTGAGAAGCTACAATTGTAGCCGAACCAATACCAACAATAGTTACGATGTTTCCAGAAATTGTAGCAACGGAAGGATTATTGCAAGTATATGTAAAGTTACCTGTTGAATTCGTTTGAGGGGCGGTGATTGTAAAATCAGCATTACCATAATTTTTAGTAATAACCATCGTCGGTCCGAAGACAATTGGTGCTTTATTTACTGTTAAACTTACTGAAGTTGTTGAAGCAAGGTAATTAGAATCGGTTGCTTGAGCAACAGAAATAGTAGCAGTTCCTGCTCCAACAATCGTAACTGTACTACCACTAATAGTAGCCACATTAGTATTACTTGAAATATAAGTAAATGCCCCCAAAGAGTTTGTGCTTGGCGGAGTAATCGTAAAATTAGCTTCTCCAAATGTTTTACTTATTGCCGTCATCACTCCTAAAGTAGGCACAATCTTATTTACAGTTAATACGAATGAATTTGTTGCTTCAAGATAGTTCGTATCTGTAGCCTGTGTGGCTGTAATAGTTGCTGTTCCTGCTCCGGTTATAGTTATTGTATTGCCGCTACTAATCGTAGCCACATTTAGATTACTTGAAGAAAAAGTTACCACACCTGTGGCTACAGATGTTGGTGCCACTAAAGTAAACGGAGCATCCCCAAAGTTTTTTGTAACTGCTGTCATGGTACTTAAGGTAGTAACTGCTTTGTTAACCGTAATTGTGGTGGTGATACTTCCTGAATCGTAATTACTATCTCCTGCTTGTATTGCAGTTATTGTTGCAGTTCCTGCTCCAGTGATTGTAACCGAATTCCCTGAAATAGTAACTACATTCGTATTGCTTGACACATAGCTGAATGCTCCTGTTGAATTAGATGTTGGCACCGTTAAATTAAAATTAGTATCACCAAAAGTCTTGGTGATTGATGGAATCGATCCTATTGTTGGAACGGCTTTATTCACAGTTAATGTAGCCGTTGTACTAGCAACATCATAATCGGCATCTGCTGTGATGGTCGCTGTAATTGTGGCTATTCCTGCTCCCACTATCGTGACTGTATTTCCGCTAATTGTTGCGACAGAAGTATTATTAGAAACATAGCTGAATGATCCTGTAGAATTAGTTGTTGGATTTATAATGTTAAAACTAGCATCCCCAAAAGTCTTAGTATTATTAGACAAAGTACTTATTGATGGTATTCTTTTATTAACCGTAAGTGGAAGTGTCACTGGGGTACTTCCTACAGCATTCGTAGCTGTTATGGTGTAAGAGGCTGTAGGAGTATACGAAGTTGGAGTTCCTGTAATTTCTCCCGTTGTAGTGTTTAATGTCAAACCAATTGGTAAACTTGGAGATACGCTAAAAGTAATTGGAGCTAATCCAGAAACCGTTGGAATCAAATTCGGAATCGCAACTCCTGCGGTATAATTAGATGGAGTAACATAACTAATCACCGGTACATCAACCACCTCAATAGTGAAAGTGACCGTTGCATTTGGCGCAAAGCCATTATTAGCAGTCACAGTATAACTTTGGGCTGTTTGTATAGTGGTAGGCATTCCAAAAATTTGACCTGTAGGATTATCAAATACTAACCCCACAGGTAATGATGGACTCACGCTATAAGTTGTACTTGTAGTTGAATTTATGGTCGGATTCACTGTGGTCATTATTGCATTTCGAGCTAATACTAGATTCCCTCCATAACTTAAATTTGTTGCTGGACCTCCAATTGTAATTTCAATGGCAGCGGAAGATCTTCCCATAAAATTAAATGCTGTAACTATGTAAGTAGCATTGGCAGTAATTTGAGTAGGAGTCCCGCTAATCACACCCGTTGTGGTGTCAAAATTCAACCCTATCGGCAATGGTCGATCTATACTATACCTGGTTACCACACCACCATAAACTGTTGGTGTAAGTGGGGTAATCGTTACACCAACTCTAAAAATATTTGGTGTAGTATAACTCAAATCTGTAGGCTCGTTATCATTAACTAAAATGGAAATAATTTTACTTACTGTCCCTCCTGAATTCGAACCTGTAATGGTATAATTAGTACTCGCCGAAGGCACTGTTGGTCGTCCTGTAATAGTACCTGTCGTAGTATTAAAGGATAATCCAGCGGGTAAAGTTGGCGAAATTGCATAACTCACTATTGCTCCTCCAGAATTGGATGGTGTAAGTGGTGTAATTAAGACCCCTTTAAACAACACAATTGGAGTAGAATATTCTAAATTAGTTGGAGCCGCATCTGTAACTCGGATTGAAATAGTTGTAGATGTACTACCACCTGAATTAGTCCCAGAAATTGTAAATGTAGTGGTGGCTAACGCAAGAGAAGGTGTTCCCGAAATGACTCCTGTTACCGGGTTTAATACTAAACCTCCTGGAAGTGATGGACTAATAGTATAATTTGTAATAACACCTCCTGAATTAGTAGGATACAGAGTTGCTATTGAAGTTCCAACAGCATACACATTAGGTGTTGAATAACTCAATGCTGAAGGTACCGCATCTTTCACTTCTATTGTAAAGGCAGCTGTTGTGCTACCTGTCAAGTTCGTTGCCGTTACAGTATAGGTTATTGGTGCACTAATTTCTATAGGTATTCCACTAATAACCCCCGTTGTAGTATTAAAAGTTAAACCCCCATATGGTAATGATGGATTAATACTATAACTATTAACCGCACCCCCTGTTGATACTGGTGATAAATTACTAATAGTTACCCCTTTAGTAAAAACATTTGGATTGGTATAACTAATTGCAGGTAGTGCATTAGTGACGGTTAATGTAGTCGAAATACTTCCTGCATTATAACTACCTATAGCAGGTTGTATCGCTGTAATAGTAGCAATACCCAATCCTTTAACTGTAGTAGTACTTCCGTTGATTGAACCAATACTTGGCATACTACTAAAATAAGTAAATGACGAAGTACTTGTACTTGTTGGACTGCTAATCGCAAAAGGAGAATCGGTCAAATATTTCGATAGGGGATTGAAGTTAGTAATCACTGGATTTGTATTAGATCCTAAACCAACTGTTAAAACTGCTGAAATACTTGATGATCTATAAATACCATTGGCAGCTTGCACCGCAGTAATTATAGAAATTCCTGGAGCAACTAAAGTAACAGTTGAACCTGAAATTGTGGCTACTGCGGGATTACTACTATAATAGGTAAATCCACCCACACTATTAGATGTTGGGGCATTTAATGAAAAATCAGGATTACTCATCATCTTACTAATATTAGCAAAATTACTAAGTGTAGGATAGATAGAGTTGGCTGCTCCAACTGTAATAAAAGCGGTGTTGGTTGCCGCCGTATAGTTACCACTAGCTGCTTGATTGATTGTAATAACAGAGGTTCCTGCACCAACAACTGTAAGCGTGTTTCCAGAAATTGTTGCAACTCCTGTTGAGCCACTACTATACGTAATTACACCAGGAGAATTGGATACTGCATTAAGTGTAATTGTTCCATCGCCTACTGTTGCTGAGTAATTTGGTAAATAAATGGATGGGGTTGTTTTTACCGTTACCGTAAAAGTTATACTTCCAGAAGTGTAATCGTCAGTTGCCGCTTGTGAAGCTGTAATTGTAGCCACGCCTAATCCATTGATGACAGCCATAGTTCCATTGATACTCACAATAGAAGGGTCGCTACTGGTGTATGTAATAATCCCGCTACTATTGCTTGATGGTAATGGCAAAGCAAATGCAGGATCAGTAGTAACTTTTGAAATATTCGCAATACTCCCTATAGTAGGGTTTAATGGTGTAGTATTGCCATATACAAAACCGGTTGCTGTGGCTGTTCCTCCAGGAGTAATCACTGTAATAGTTCCTGTTGTTCCTGAACCTACAACTGCTGTGATTGTAGTGCTATTAACAACCGTAAAGGATGTTGCTGATGTCCCTCCTAAAGACACTAAGGAGGCATTATTTAAATTGGTACCCGTAATGGTAACTGTGTTAGCTCTATTTGTTTTGGTAGGGGTGAAGCTGGTTATAGTTGGCGCAGGAACAAATGTAAATCCAGCTAAAGTAGAAGTTCCTGCCGGCGTGGTAACACTTACGATTCCTGAAGCACCGGTGGCCACTGTAGCAGTAATTTGTGTTGAGCTATTTACAACAAAAGAAGTTGCAGCAACACCACCAAAACTTACCACTGTAGCATTACTTAATGCTTTTCCTGTAATAACAACACTTCCATTATTGCCAGTACTTACTGGTGTAAATGAATTAATAACTGGAACCGCATTTGAAAGCATAAATAAAGTACTACTAAGTAGTCCTGTATATTTGTTAAATGTAACTGAATTACCACTTCTAGTTATTGAACCCACTGTTTGAGCTACCCATCCTGTACCTGATACAAATGCATATAAAACAGGGTCTACCACAAGTCCTGCGATATTTGATGGATCCCATTCAAAAGTTAAATCTGTACCATAGCCAGCAGTATTAGCACTAGTTTTAGTTATTTTCCAGGTCCTATTAACCACATTGTTCATTGCCGTACCTGTTGTACCACTCGTTAAAACAGCATCTGAAACACTTACGGAATACGTATCTGTTGTACCCGTATTATTTGTTAAGGTTACTGCATTATACGTACTGTTTCCTACAGGAAATAACACGGGAACTGTACTAGTAGAAATAGTCAAAACTCCAGTTCCATTTGTTTTTACATAAGACTGAGGAGTTGAGGATATTGATGATTCTAAAACAGCTCCCCAAGTAGCATTGTAATTACCTAATGTGGCAATATTCCCATTTAATCGTAAACTTCCTGAGTTGGAGTACGTAGCACCACTACTATATGTTGAAGCACTATTGGCTAAAACAAATACATTAGCAGCTGTTGTAAAATTAGTAGGTGCTGTACCTGTCGTGCCATTAGCCCCTGTCTTCCATGAAGATAACGTTTGCATTGCATTAGCCCCTACAGCACTAGTATAGTAAGACGTAGCTAGACGTAACTCAATAGTAAGAGACAACGAACAATCATTACCATCTGTTGCAATTAATCTGTAAAATCCAATTTGTGGGTCGTTTATAGGGTCATAATTAAAATTAGATATAGATAAGTCATTATAACCAAAAAAATTAAAGTTTATATTATCCGGACTATAGTGCCACTCGTATTGCGTATATCCAGTACTCGTTGTTACAGGGACACTTAAGTTAAAAGTGCTTCCAGCAGAAACATAATTTACTGTTTGAGGCGCCTTACGTATGTAGGGAGCATTCGCTAAATCAACTGGGAAAATCTTAAATTCTGATAAACCCAACGGTCTATTATTTTGTACTCTAACATAACGAGCATTAACCGCTGTAAAATTAAATGAGCCATAACCCTCACTACCATTAGTCCAACTCGTTCCACTGATGTTAGCAACCACAGTAGTCCATGTAGTACCATCAGTACTAACTTGAATAGATCCTCCTTCTGCATCATAACTATTTTCATAGGCCCCAGTATACTCGACAAGATCTAAAATATCATTGTAGCTGTCATAAACAGGAACTGCTTGATATGAATTTGTTGCAGTCCCAGCATAAGGATTCCAAGTTGAAAGTCCTGCTAGATCCACCCTATTAATTAATTTGCTACCTCCTAAATCTAAGGTAATATAGGCTTGTCCAGCTGCAGAATTGTTTACTATCAAACCTGTTGTACTACCGCTATCATTTTGTCTATATGATTCAGGATTGCCATAATAATTTAATGATCTGTCACTTAAACTTGTTAATCCACTGCCATATGTAGTTTCTTTCAAATAACTAACAGCCCATCCATTAATATCCATAAAATAACTAGGTGATTTGTAGTTTAACCAATATGAGTTTACACTAGTATTAACGCCAAACGCAGTCGGAGTCGCTGCGATACCCGATGCACAACTTCCAAAGACATCAGCCACGTTTAAAATTGCTGTATTACTATAATTTACACAACCTGCTGATTTAGTTAATTTAAGTCTGTACTGGTATTGATGGATAAAAGATACTGCACTGTTAATAGTAAGTGTAGTTGTGGTGGCTGTTGTGCCACTAAATCCAGAATACGTAACATTAGGATCAATAGAAGCCGTGATGTCGGCCCAGTTTAAACCATTGTCCGTACTTCGTTGCCAGTTAAAGCTGGTTTGATTGGCTATGGTAGCCGAAAAAGTAACGGTAGAATTGGTAATTGCATTAACGCTTGCTATAGTGGTGACAGTGGGTCCGTTGTAAACAATATCCACTTTAGTTCTAGGAGTACTAACACAACCATTTACATCCGTTACTGAAGCATAATAGCTACTACTTGATGCCGAAGTTAAAACTGGCGTAGTATAAGAGTTTCCAGTACCTAGGCTAGTCCCTCCCGATGTCGAGCTAAACCAATTTACCGCTGTATTTACAGGTGGTGTTACACTAACTGTTGCGGTATTGCCTACACCACATAACGTGGTGTGTATTGCAGTAGGAGCAACTGGTAAATCATTCATGGTAGCAGTAACTGCTGTTTTTGGACTTTCGCAAGTAGCGCCTGAAGCTGTTAAATACGCTGACACATATCTTGTCGTATTAGCTGTAATACTAGAAACCGTTGCTGTTGAAGGTGTGCCACTAATGTCAGCATACCATTTTAATGTACTTCCTGCAGTACTCGTTGCAGATAATACCACGTTGGAATACTTACAACCTACATTAGAAACCGTAGTTAAAATAGACGGTGTAGTAACAACGGTTGCAATAACTGGAGTCCTAGTTGCCGATGTTCCATTACAATTGGTAGCATCAGCATAAAAAGTAGTAGTGGTCGCTATTGATGGTGTTACAAACACGGTTCCAGTTCCAATGGGAGATCCTCCTGTTGCTGCTGTGTACCAATTAATCGTGGCTCCAAAACCCGTTCCTCCAGTATAACTAGCACTTACGGTTACAGATCCTGTATCACATCGTGATCCTGGGGAGGTTACTATTGTGGGAGGGGTTGTTATTATGGTTGCTTGGATAGCCGTTCTTGCTGAAGTCGCAATACATCCATTTAAGGTTTCGGCCTGAGCATAATAATAGGTTGATGTAGCAATTGTTGGGGTGGTAAAAGTATCTCCTGTCCCTAATGCTGTTCCTCCTGTTGCGCCTGAAAACCATTTCACTAGCCCTCCTGAACTAGTAGCACCCAGAGTTACTGATGATGAACCGCAACCTGTGGCAGGCACAGATGTAGTAATTGTAGGACTAGGCGTCACTGTAATAGCGATTGGATTTGTAAAATAAAAAACGGTAGGAGCAGTAGACAAAGCGGCTGCTCGTCTGTAATAGGTAGTGGTGATTAGCGCTGAAGGAATGGTATAACCCACCGTATTAGTCGAAGCAATATCTGTCCAACCACTTGTTGGAGAGGTAGACTTTTGCCATTTATAGGTAATAGTCCCAGCGGTAGAAAATGCAGCAGGCGACACAGAGGTTAATACCGCTGGGGTAGTATTGTAACAAATCGTTTGATCGGCACTAATTTTTCCAGCTTCGGCAACTCTATTTCTAAAGAGTACTATCCCATTAGTTGCATTTGCAGCTATAATATCCGGTTTATTATCGCCGTCAATGTCAGCAAGTTCTATTTGAGGGTAAGCTCCAGAGCTAACAAGCGTTACAGAAGGAGCAAAAGAAATGGTTCCTGATACCGAGGTGTTCTCTAAATAGGCAATTTGTGATACATTATCACTCACAACCACATCGGGTTTGCCATCTCCATTCATATCGGCTAATGCCAAACCATAAGTAGCCGTTAATCCGGTTAATGCAAAATGCTGCGCATCCATAATGGACATATTCATATTGGCCGAATCATTTCTAAAAACCGAAATATATCCCGAAGTACTATTGGTTGTAATCACATCCAATTTCCCGTCTAAATCTATGTCAGCTAATTTTACTGTGTAACCAATTCCTGCATTAATTCCTTTAGTAACCGACTCTGTAAAACTAAACGTTTTAACTTCAGGATTTCCTTGGGTAGTCGTATTTTTAAGTACAGACACTCTTCCTGTTCCTGACAAAACAACATCAAGTTTTCCGTCACCATTCAAATCTCCCGAAACTCCAGAAAAATAATTAGTACTATTCAATTTTTGATTGTACGAATCCGTATTGGCTGCATTCCCTGTTATAGAAGAAAAAGTAGTTCCTGTTGTGGTATTTTTAGTATAATAAATTAGAGCTTGAGCGCTATTAGTACCATTCAAACCAAAGATATCAGTGCGACCATCTAAATTAATGTCTATGGGTAAAAAAGCAGCATTTACTTTATACTTACTTGTTGAAGATAATAACGAATTGTAATTTTGAAGAGAAGGAGTTCCCGAAGTAGAACTATTTATATTGGCAAATCCTCCATTGGTAGTTACATCATTTGAATTAGCAAAGTCTATTTTACCATCATTATTTAAATCCGCGGATAGTACATTTCTTGAGGTAGGTGAGGTAGGTATAACTCCTGAGATAGCTAAATTAGCTGCCAGTGTGCTTGAATTAATAATTCCTGCAGTAGCTGTATTTCTTAACACTTGAGGAACTCCAGCAGACGAATAACTAAAAATATCTGCTTTACCATCTAAATCAACATCTGCCAAAACAAATTTTTGGTCAGGACTGGAAGCAAAAGTTCCTGTTGTAAACGTAACAGGAGATTCAAAAGAAGTTAACGAATTGGAATTATAGCTTAATCCTGAAAGTGCTGTGTTTACAGGAACAAATTTATCTCGACTGATGCAACTTAAATTATTAGTAGTATTGATCACTGTGAAATTATTCAAGCTTGCATTCGCAGGAACAGTTACAGTAATACTGTTCGCTGTAGCAGCAGTTATGATACACTTTTGCCCTCCTAAATATACTACATTATTGGCAGCGCTTGCTCCAAAAAATTCTCCGCTAATTGTAACTGAGCTCCCCACAGCTCCAGAAAGTGGTGCGATAGAACGGATTTTTGGTATTGCCGAAAAAGTCATGGCCACCTCATCAATAGCCAGTGGACCACCAGTTGTCCCGTTTGAAGCGAATGTTGGGGTTGGATAAGTATAACGCAAAGAAGTATAAATGGTTCCTGTTGTTCCTAAAGGAACAAAAAAGCGCATATTGGGTGTGCCTTGCCCGGAAACTATTTGAGCACCATTATCTACAGACCATTCTAGCCCAAAATTGTTACCATCATTATTACTAGTAAAGGTATAATCCATATACGCTCCAGGAGTGTATCCTGAAGCAGTAGTTTGAATACTCCCACCCGTGGGATATTTAGTTATAGGAGAAGTTTGTGTGTAAGAAGTTTGATTATCAGCCGACCATTCAAAAACAACTCGATACGTTTCTCCAGGAATCAAATCTTCACTGGTATAAGTCAATAATCGATCTGAACTTAAAGGAGCATTATTAGTGTAAGTAGTCCAATTTGAAGCATTGCTTAAATAAGTCGCAAATTCTGCACCAACAATTGTTTGATTCCCACTTGTAGGTAGTGGAGGAAAACCAGACGCTAATGCAAACAAACACCTAGGTTTAGGAGCATTATTAACCGCATTTTTATATTTAAACGATAACGAAATTGAAGAAGCATTGGGTGGTACAACGACATCTTTATAAATATAAATTTTACTATTTGATGCCTGTGGATTAGTAATAGTATTTGTAGTTCCGTTGTCTGAAACAAAAGCACCATTATTCCCAGAGACTTTTCCTGCTCCTCCAATCACCCATTTATTGACATTAGAAGTATTCACAACAGTCCAGCCGTGAGTCCCCTCAAAACCTCCATCGGTATTAGGATTAATGATATAGTTGGATGCATCAAATGTAAAACTACTTCCTGTAGCTGTTCCGTTGGGTGTTTCCACTGTAATAGTTCCTGTTGTGGCTGACTGAGGAACTACTGCGGTAATGCTTGTAGCGCTATTCACTGTAAAACTAGTTGCGTTTACTCCGTTGAACTTCACCGCAGTAGCGCCAATAAAATTAGTCCCTGTTAAAGTAACCGTTGTCCCTGTTTGACCTTGGGAAGGGGAGGTGGCAGTAATAGAAGGTGTAGCAGACGTAATTACAACATTAGCAGAATATTGATCAATAGCACCTCCTCTAAAATCAGCTGTTTTAAAATTAATGGAGTGTGTGCCTGGAGTAGTCGCATTTTGTATAAGATTACGGAAAACAAACTTGATATTCGAGCCCGCAGGAACAGTAACCCCTGCATATTGAATTTGAATACCAGTCCAGTTATTCCATGCGCTAGTCATACTCAAACTCGCCTTATTAACCGGCTGATTATTGATATAAAAGTCATAATCGGCTACCGGAATAGGACTATTAGGAACTGTTAAAAAACCAACAAAATCTGGGAATGCTACTAGCAGTATATTTCCGTTACACGGTTGTGTAGTAGTATATTCAAAAGTATATGTGGTCAGGGCTCCAGCGGTACTATTCGCAACTGTAATGGTTTGTGAAGTCACTGTTGTAGAAGCTAATAAAAAAGTAAATGCTAAGACAAATTTAGCGGTGGCGATAAAAAATTTATTATTCATTGTGGTTAATTCTATGCTAATATGTGGGGATTATTTAAAAACCAAAAAACGCAAATCACGTATCGAGTAATTTACGATTGGAAGGGTATGCGGTTGAAAACACAAAATGTTCGTTATTCGAATTTATTAGGAGACTTGAGTACTACAAAAATTTGACTCGTATACTTCTTTTTATCAATAAGAGTATCTCTTTTTATAACATTTACTGATTCAATTTGGTCTGGTTTAATGGTAACTAATTCCTCTTTAGGAACTAATTTAGTTTTAATAAAATAAGCAACATTATCTCCAAGTGCCGATTTTGTTTTGGATTTTATTTCCTGAGAATAGGATAGCGTTACAACAAAAAGAGTAATTACTAAAAGTAGTTTTTTCATTATAATAGTAGGTTTGTGGGGTCAACATTTTTTGCATTAACCTAAATTAGGTTTAATTTTTGCGAACAAAAATAAAGTATTAAAATTGGACTTCATTATTATCTCGACAGATTTTGTCCAAAAAAAATTTTTTTTTGACATTTATAAAATTCAAACAAAATTTATAAATGTAAAACAATTTAAAATTAATATTAAATTCATTATATGTTTGGGTAGCATTCAAAATCTATAAAAATAAATTGAAAAAATAAATATATCCTTTATAATAACAGAACTTCAAAAGCAATCTTGAGTTTTTTTTACAAACTCAAATAAGTCAATAAAATCCTCCATTTCATCAGCCTGAATAGTCTATTCCCTTTTTAATTATTAACTAAAAAACACTCTCCTAGATTCGGCAAAAATTTATCTCTCTTTTTGTTTAAAATTTACATATTTATATTGATTTACATCTATCTCCAATTATTTTTATTGATATAAATTGATTGATTGGGGTAAAACATTAATTTATTTTATCTTTTGTTTTGTCTTTTATAGCTGACTATCTATACCATATTAGACCTCCTACAACTAAAGATGCTAAAATTTCTCTTCAATGATTTTTAATGTATGTGACTATTAAAAATTGAGAATGATTTGTTTCTAAAATTAATGATAAATCATTTTCTGGATTAATTCATACCGGAAATTTTTCATATTCTTTTTCAAATGTTCCGTTTGCAAGTTATTTATTTACAATATTTTATGACTGTTTTTTTTTAAATCCTATTGAAAAATTAAGAAAAAAATGATTCTCCCATAGATAATTTTTAAAATCTCATTAGGTTCAATTCCTAATTGTTTTAAACAATTGTTTTTCTGAATTAATTACAAGTTTGGGATGTAGGAAATAAAAAAATAAACTTAAGAAAATTAAATTTATTGAATTAGATGATTTTTATTAGCTTTTAGAATAAAAAAAAGCCTCAAGATTTACCTTGAGGCTTTTGGCACAACTTGTACCCGGAGCCGGAGTCGAACCGGCACGGTTTCCCACAGGTGTTTGAGACCAGCGCGTCTACCAATTCCGCCATCCGGGCTTAGCAGACATAAAATAACAACAGTTATTTTAACGCAATAAAAGAGGAGATTGTAATAAATCAACCATCGATTCCTTTAACACGGTGCAAATGTAAAAAATAAAATTAAAAACGCTAAAAAAAATACTTAATTTTTTCCTTTCAGAGTTGAATAAATTTTCTAAATTTGCAGCTCGTTAAAACACAACACACTAACTAACTACGTTCGAGGCGAATACAATTAATAAACTGTAACACAGCAAAACGATTCGAAGCGCAGCGGAATAAAACAACAGATTATCAATGTCACACCAAGAACCAGAAGCTAAAATTTTTGCCTGTTCACAAAGTGTATATCTCGCCGAGCAGATAGCAGCAGCTTACGGAGTACCTCTAGGAAAAGTAATTACTTCTACCTATAGCGACGGGGAATTTCAGCCTTCTTATGAAGAGTCTATTCGAGGATTGCGTGTTTTTATCGTGTGTTCTACGTTCCCAAGCGCTGATAATTTGATGGAATTGTTATTAATGATTGATGCTGCTAAACGCGCATCAGCAAGACATATTACTGCTGTTATCCCTTACTTCGGTTGGGCAAGACAAGACAGAAAAGACAAACCAAGAGTCCCAATTGGAGCTAAATTAGTAGCTAATCTATTGGATGCTGCTGGAGCAACTAGAGTAATGACTATGGATTTGCATGCAGATCAAATCCAAGGGTTCTTTGAGAAACCAGTAGACCACCTTTTTGCTTCTACTATCTTTCTACCGTATGTAAAAAGCTTAGGTTTGGACAATTTAACCATTGCATCTCCTGATATGGGAGGTTCAAAAAGAGCTTACGCCTACTCTAAATTTTTAGAATCTGATGTAGTCGTTTGTTACAAACAAAGAAAAGTAGCCAATGTAATTGACACTATGGAGTTGATTGGAGAGGTGAAAGGTAAAAATGTAATTCTAGTAGACGACATGATCGATACTGGTGGTACATTGGCAAAAGCCGCCGATTTAATGATTGAAAAAGGAGCATTGAGCGTAAGAGCTATTTGTACTCACCCAATCTTATCTGGTGATGCCTACGAAAAAATAGAAAACTCAAAATTAAGTGAGTTAATAGTTACCGATTCTATTCCGTTGAAGAAAAAATCGAACAAGATTAGAGTGTTGAGTTGTGCGCCTCTTTTCGCTGAAGTAATGCACATGGTGCACCACAACAATTCCATTAGTGGAAAGTTTATTATGTAATATTTTTAATAACTATATTTTTTTACAATGAAATCGATTACAATTAAAGGATCAGAAAGAGAAAGCGTGGGCAAAGTTGCTACTAAAGCC
>Ga0213920_1000250_pt1 | contig 49554 bp, 60 predicted proteins | sample McNCre1117MG_FD_161054 | JGI IMG/M metagenome (GOLD analysis project Ga0213920, IMG submission 161054) | Freshwater microbial communities from McNutts Creek, Athens, Georgia, United States - 11-17 MG | ecosystem: Environmental > Aquatic > Freshwater > Creek | place: USA: Georgia | collected...
CCCCAGCCGAAGCCGGGGCACTCTTAGGAAACAGTTATTACTTAACTGCAGCCTTTAGCTTTGAACCAGCTGAAACCTTAACGGTGTTAGCTGCTGCGATCTGGATGGTTGCACCAGTCTGTGGGTTACGGCCCTGACGAGCTGCGCGGTGACCCTTCTCAACTGATAGCCAGCCTGGGATGGTGACCTTTCCGCCCTTTGCGACGGTCTTTGCAATGGTCTCGAACAGTGCGTCAACAACGCGGTTGACTGCTGCCTGTGACTCACCGGTGTGTGCTGCTACTGCTGCGACTAGCTCGCTCTTGTTTAGGTTCGACATAATGTCCTCCTGGACTCGTTACGTTTATTGACACTTAGTTGCTGTCGTCAATCACGCTACAGGGTTCGGCAAACTTGTAGTTCTATTCTTCCGGCGTGTTGCGGACAAGTTTTCCAAGTATTTTTGGCTTGTTTACTGGCATATCGAGGCATTTGGTTAAAAAGAAATCCCCTTTCGGTCGAAACCGAGAGGGGATTTTCTCTAAAACTTGTTATTTAGTTTGCACTAAATGGTGACTACCAAGATGACTTGGTGATGCCTGGCAACTCGCCACGGTGTGCCATGTCGCGGAAGCGAACACGTGAAACACCGAACTTAGCAAGCACACCACGTGGGCGGCCATCGATGGCGTCGCGGTTGCGAACGCGCACTGGAGATGCGTTGCGTGGAAGCTTCTGTAGGCCTAGACGTGCCTCTTCGCGCTGTGCGTCGGTTGAGGTTGGGTCAACTAGTGCCTTCTTTAGTGCGAGGCGCTTCTCTGCGTAACGCTCAACGATTACTTTGCGCTGCTCGTTCTTAGCGATCTTGCTCTTCTTAGCCATTTTTAGCGCTCCTCGCGGAATTCAACGTGCTGACGTACAACTGGGTCATACTTCTTCAGAACGATACGGTCTGGGTCGTTGCGACGGTTCTTCTTGGTTACGTAGGTGTAACCAGTGCCTGCTGTCGAACGAAGCTTGATGATAGGACGGATGTCCTTGTCCTTCTTTGCCATTTAGTGGCGCTCCTTAGATCTTCTCGCCGCGAGCAAGGATGGCTGCAACAACAGCCTCGATGCCACGTACGTCGATTACCTTGATGCCGCGTGCGCTGAGCTGCAAGGTTACGTTGCGCTTTAGTGAAGGGACAAAGTAAGTCTTCTTCTGGATGTTTGGGTTAAAGCGACGCTTGGTCTTGTTCTGGGCGTGCGAGACTGCGTGGCCGAACTGCGGCTTGGTCTCGGTGACCTGGCAATAAGCTGCCATTTCTACTCCTTTTGAGGCAAGCCAGAAGGACCCAAACGGTCAGAGGCTTGATTTAAAAACACGGGCTGCACGAGGCAACTTCCTAAGTTTAGGCGAGTTAATACGCCTTAAGCAAGTTCTCAGGCGATATTTCTGCTTTGACACGCCGAACAAGTGCCAAAAATGTCGATTGTGTGGCTCGGATTTGCGAATCCTTGAGCCTCGGCAACCTCATCCGCCCATTTTTCAACCCGCTCGGCTTCAATCTCTAAAGTGAGGCCACAGTCGCGACAAATTAGGTGGTGATGGTGTGACGTGGTGCAAGCACGATACAGAACTTCTCCGTCTTGAGACTGAAGCGAGTCGGCATCGCCGTTATTCGCCAAATCGGCGAGCGCCCGATAAACCGTCGCCAGGCCAATTGTTGAGCCGTGATTTCGAAGAACCGAATGAAGTTGCTGCGCCCCGACAAAGCCAATGGCCTCGCCAAGTGCGTGCTTCACGGCATCCTTCTGCCATGTATTGCGCTTGACGGTCATTTGCGGCCTCGCTCAATCAGTCGGGCAACCAGGTAGATCAGGAATGAGATTGTGGTCACGTATGGGCTGATCGGCAGCCCGCCGCCGAGAGCAAGCAAGATTCCACCCAGGACCGCCACCAACGCAAAGGCAACCGAGAGAATCGGAGTCAAAATTGGCGAACGGGTGATTCGAAGTGCGGCTGCGGCTGGAGTGACTAGCAGGCTCAAAACCAGAAGTGCGCCAACCACCTGCACGCTGGCTGCCACCGAGAGACCGAGAAGCAACATGAAGATGACCGATAGAGCACGGGTCGGCACGCCCCGGGCCGCGGCTACCTCTGGGTCGAGGCTTGCAAATGTTAGTGGCCGCCAAACCAGTGCTAGGGTCACCAACACCACCAGGCAAATACCTGCCAACCAAATCAGCTGGGGTTCATCCACCGCGATGATCTGCCCGGTTAGCAGCCCAAACTTATTCGCCGCGCGCCCCGAATAGAGGGAGAGCGCCAAAATACCCAGGCCGAGGCCCGCCGGCATTAAGACCGCGATGATCGAGTTTCGGTCCTTTGCCCTGGAACCTAGGGCACCGATGATCGCCGCGGCAACCAGAGAACCAGCAACCGACCCGGCAACTACGTTCGCGCCGATCAGCAAGGCAACCGATGCACCGGCAAAACTCAACTCACTGATGCCATGCACGGCAAACGACATGTCGCGGGTCATCACAAACACTCCGATTAGCCCGCCAACCAAGCCAAGCAGTGCCCCGGCAATTAGTGAGTTCTGAACCAGCGGGATGAGCTGCGCGTAATCGGAAAAGTTGAAGAGTTGGCCCAAGATATTTGCCACCGAAGTCGAATCCATTATTTCCACTCCTCGTGATCGTGATGTGCGTGGTCATCCTGGGTGCCCACCACAACGATTCGGCCCTGATTGCGCAGCACATCAACCGGGGTTCCATAAAGCTCGCTCAACACCTCACTACGCAGAACTTCATCAGGGGTGCCAATTTTGAATTTGCCGTTTGCCAAATAGAGAACGCGGTCAACCATCGGCAGAATCGGGTTCACATCGTGCGTGACAAAAATTACCGCCGCGTTGTGCTCTCGGCGTTCCTGATCAATCAGCTCGGCCACAATCTTCTGCTGGGCAAGGTCAAGAGCGCTCAGCGGCTCATCGGCCAAAATCAAATCTGGTTCACCGATGACGGCCTGGCCAACCCTAAATCGCTGAAGTTCGCCACCCGATAACTGACTGATTGGTTTGTTGGCTAGCTTGAATCCATCGATGCAACCAAGGATGAAATTCACCCGCGCACGGGCGCGCTTGGAAAATAAGGGGAGGCCAAATTTGTGGCCGTCAAAACCCATTCGAAGCAGGTCACGGGCTCGAAGCGGGATGGATTCGGCAGCGGTTCGGTGCTGCGGGATGTAGCCAACTCGGCGACAGCCTCGATGGACCGGTTTGCCGAGCAGTTCCATACTGCCTGAAGTCAGGTGTTCTTGGCCAAGGATGGCCTTGAGCAGGGTGCTTTTGCCCGACCCGTTTGCGCCGATGACGGCAATGAATTCGTTTGGTTGAATTTCTAGGCTTAGGTCTTGCCAAAGAACCTTATCGCCGAAGGCGATCGTCGCATTTTTGATATTTAGAATCGCGCTCATGTCACTTCCCCGGGTTGAGGGTGATTAGGTTTGCCTTCATCCAGTCGAGGTAGCTGGTGTTTAGCGGCAATAACTCTGAGAAGGCGACAGCGCGCACGCCGGCATCGCGGGCTGCGGAGGCAAGAATGTCTACCTGCGAATTGCTGGTTTCCTTATTCAAAACCAGGTAATCGATTTTGTGGTTTTTGATCATGTCAATCGAGGCCTTCATAGTGGTCGGCGGCACGTCGGTCTCGTTTTCGATGGCATCACTGAATGCCTTTGGTGTCTCGTCGACAAAGCCGGCCAAATTCAAAAGCTCACTCGCAATCGGTTCGGTGGCGAAATACTTGTAGCCCTTGGTGATCTTGGCCAGGCTTGCGGCTTCATCGATGACCTTGCCGAAGGCGGCCATGAAGGCCTTTTCATTTGCTTCATACACCGATGCGTTTTTCGGATCCAACTCTTCGAATTTCTTGGCCAGCACTTGAGAGGCCTGATTGGTCATCGGGAGGTTGTACCAAATGTGTTGATTTGGCAGCTTGGTCTGCAAAGTTGCCCAGTGCAAAGAATCATTGATGTTAAGCAGCTTGTTTTTGTTGTCGCTGGCGGCAACTAATTGCGTGGCGAAGTCGTCATATCCTGCGCCGTTGACAATCACCAAGTCAGCATTATTTACGGCAAGTTGATCTCGGGGAGTGGCCTCATACGAGTGCGGGTCTTTGTTTGGGTCGTTGAGAATTGCCTCCACATCAACCAGGTCACCGCCAATTTGGCGTGCGATGTCGGCCCAGTTGCTGATTGAGGCCACCACGTGGAGCTTGCCGTCAGCACTGGAAGTTGGCGCCGGTGTTCCCGAAGCGGCGCAGCCGCTCAAATTTAAAACTGAAATTGCGATTACTGCCATTACGGCAATTGGCCGAATTGCCGTTCGAAGTTTGCGTAATCCCATAAGGACAACGTTATATCTTATTGAGAATCTTTGTCAATAGAGAGAAAGTTGCCTGCGTCTGCGCATAAAGTCTGTGAGGTCTGTTATCTTATGATTACAGCGCTTCAAGTTTCTATCTTGGAGCTTAGAGCCCAACGAAAGTTGGGCTCTTGTACTTTAAGTCCACTCTTTCGGTCGAATAATTTCACGACCGGATGCAATCCGAACGGCCTTGGAAAACTGGCTCGCCTCCAACTGGGCAGTTTTCACAAACTGCACATAATCTGCCGAAGCTTTCAACTTTGCACTGCCGTTTTCGTGGCGATTCGGAATGGCTAGCGAAATGTGGGCGCCGGCATCCCTAGCAAACTGCAGCGCATTGGCAAGGTCACTGTCGCCGGAAATTACTAACGCGTGTGTCACCTCGGCGACGTAAACGTCGCGCAAGAGATAGGCTGCCAGATTTACGTCCGAACCTTTTTCCTCGTGCTGCCAAACATTAACTGTTTGGCCCTCTGAGCCCGCCTCCCCAACAAGCCGCAGATGCTTGTTTCGGAGGCTGAAATGACCCTTGACTATCTCTACGCCTGAATCGGCAAGAACTTTAAGGTACGCATTCTGCCTCTTAGGCGATGTGTCCGCATCATCATGGCGAAGTACCTCCGCTGTGAAGTAATAAACGTTGGCGATCTCACCGGCAGGATAAAGCTGTTCTGCAAATGTCCGAAGGTTAAGCCATTTGAGTTGCGGTCTCGACTTAAGCGCACCAAAATACAGGTTGAATCCGTCGATATAGACGTTTACTCGAGTGCCCACGTGCCAATTGTCTGCCACGGCTGAGACATTAATTCCTGCTTTTCGCCTCAGTAGCTAGATGCAGTGCGTTCGATTGCAATATTCCAGGGGGTCGCGCTAACACCCAAAAGCCGTTCTGTTTCAACAGAATCGATGACAAATTCGTTGGTGAATTGGTAGCTAGAGGCAAATACTTCGCGATACAGCGGAGAGAAGACACCCATAGTTTTCAAGAGCCACTGAGGGACAGTAAATAGTTTGCCCTTTGAGCGATGGAGTGCATTCAGTTCTCTGAGAATCTCAATGCGGGTCTTTGGCTCTCCACTAGGCACATGCCAAATACGATTCCATTCACCCGAATACTTGGAAGCGGCAATCATGGTTTTCGCTATATCTGGTACGTAACTCCAGGAATGCTTTTTGTTTGGGTCGCCAACTACCATCGCGAATTTGGATTTCGAGATTGGTACAAAAAACTCTTTGCCTAGGTGCGCCGTAGATCCGGCTCCTGGTCCAAAATAATCGCTTGCCCTAACTTCGACTGCTCGAAACTTCCCGGTGTTGGCCGCCTCTCTAATCTTGCTCCAGCCGACCTTGCGCACTAGGCCCTTGGCTTCTACGGTCGTTTCCAAAGAGACTTCAGTCATTGGCGCATGCGGGGTCCCATATGGGTACAAGTTACCCATCACTACAAGGTCAGAGCCGTTCTGTTCGGAAGAGCGAATTGCCGACTCGAATACCGGAGGCCACTCCGTTTCCCAGGTGTGATACGGCGGGTTGCTGCACAAAAATATCGTTGAAGCGTCGCGGCTTGCTGCAGAGAATTCGATTGCGTTTTTTGCATCGAGCGAGATTGACTTGGCCCCACTTACAGGCGTAGCGCTTCGAGAAGCGACAAGGACTTCTTCGCCTGCCGCAACAAGTTGTCGCGCTAATTCTTGGCCAATTAGCCCAGCGCCGATGATTAGTTTCATACGCTAGTCAAGCAGCAGAGCTGGCTCTTCCATCACCGAGGCAACATCCTGGACGAAGCGCGAGGCAACGTCACCGTCAACCACACGGTGGTCGAAGGTTGCACCGATAGTGGTCACCTGGCGAACCTGGATCTCATTGTTGACCACCCAAGGCTTTGGTCGAATCGAGCCAAGGGCCACGATGCCGACTTCACCCGGGTTCAAAATCGGGGTTCCGGTGTCCACACCAAATACACCGATGTTGGTGATGGTGATGGTTCCGTCCTTCATGTCGGCCGGTGTCGTCTTTCCCTCGCGGGCAACCGCGGCCAAGTTTTCAATTGCCTTGGCCAGCTCAAGCATCGACATCTTGTCGGCATCCTTGATGTTAGGCACAATCAAACCGCGCGGGGTCGCCGCAGCAATTCCAAAGTTCACAAAGTTGTGCACGATGATTTCTTCATCGGTCCAGGTCGAGTTGACCATCGGGTTGCGGCGCACGGCCCACATCATTGCCTTAGCCATGATCAAGAGCGGGGTCACCTTCACGCCGGCAAACTCTGGTGAAACCTTTAGTCGCTTCACATATTCCATGGTGCGGGTTGCGTCCACGTCAACAAAGATGCTCACGTGTGGGGCGGTGAAGGCCGAAGAAACCATCGCGCTGGCAATGGCCTTGCGAATTCCCTTAACCGGGATGCGCTCCTCGCGGGCCTGCGGCACCTCTGGTGTTGAAAGGTTGCGGAACACCGATGCCTGCTCGGCGCCGGCCAGAACATCCTCGCGAAGCACCTCGCCACCTAGGCCGCTGGCGCGAACCTTGGTGATGTCGACGCCCAGGTCGCGGGCAAGTTTGCGAATTGGCGGCTTGGCCAAAATCTTTTCGTCAGCCAATGCTGCGCTGGCAGTCTTTAGGGCAGTTGCCGGGTTTGAAACCACAGGGATGATGCCGGTGGCTGCCGGAACCGCAGCGCCCGGGCGGCGGCGAGAAGTGCCGTGCCCTGCCGCTCCATAACCCACCAAATTTGGGGTCTTGGCCTCTGCCTTGGCCGCTACCTCGGGAATGTTGGCAATCACAGAAGCGTGCTGCTCAGCAACCGCAGGCAGCGATTCCTCAGGAATGACCTCGATTGAGCGGGTTGCCGTGCTGACCGCACCAACCGCACCCTCGGCCACCTCTGCTGAAATTAGCGGCTTGCCAACCTCGACGGTGTCGCCTTCGTTTGCCATCAGAGCGGTGATGACCCCTTCAAATGGGCAAGGCAACTCAACCAGCGACTTGGCGGTTTCAATCTCAACGATAATTTGGTTGACCGAGACGCGGTCGCCAACCTTAACTTTCCAGGTGACGATTTCGGCTTCGGTTAGACCTTCGCCCACATCCGGGAGGTTAAAAAATGCAGTCTGGCTCATATTCGCGTCCTTCTAGTAGCCCAGCGAGCGGTCAACCGCTTCAAGCAGTCGGTCGGCGTCGGGCAAGAACTTTTCTTCAAGTTTGGCGGCAGGGTATGGAACATCAAAGCCACCAACCCGAATAACCGGAGCCTCAAGGTGATAGAAGGCGAGCTCGCTAACTCTTGCCGCGATTTCAGAGGAAACCGAGACGTTGACGTTAGCCTCGTGAGTCACGATCAAGTGACCTGTCTTTTTCACCGATTCGATAATGGTCGCGTAGTCGATTGGCGACATCGAACGAATGTCGATGACCTCAATCGAACGCCCTTCGGTCTGACCAATTTCTGCTGCCTGCAAGGCGGTGGCAACCATTGGGCCATAGGCCACGATGGTCACATCGGTGCCGGTGCGCAAAAGCTGCGCCTCATGCATGCCGGCTGGTGGGTTATCTAGGTCAACCGGGCCCTTTTGCCAATAGCGGCGCTTTGGCTCAAAGAACAGAACCGGGTCTTCGCTGGCGATTGCCTGCTGAATCATCCAGTAGGCATCGTTTGGGCTGCTTGGGCTGATCACGCGCAGACCCGGGGTGTGCGCAAAGTAGGCCTCTGGGCTCTCAGAGTGGTGCTCGATTGCACCGATGCCGCCGCCGTAAGGGATGCGAATCACAACCGGCATGGTTGTGGCGCCCTCTGAACGGTTCTGCATCTTTGCCAACTGAGTGGTGATCTGGTTGAAAGCAGGGAAGACGAAACCGTCAAACTGAATCTCGGCAACTGGTCGATAACCACGCATTGCCAAGCCGATGCTGGTGCCCACGATTCCGGCTTCGGCAATCGGTGAGTTAAAGATGCGCTTCGGCCCAAATTCGGCAAGGATGCCTTCGGTCACGCGGAACACGCCACCGAGCTGAGCAACGTCTTGGCCAAAAAGCAGAACCTTGTCGTTGTCAGCCATAGCCTTGCGAAGACCCGCGTTGATAGCTTTAACGATTGTCATTTCGACGGTATTAGACATGTGCGGCACCGCCTTCGTTAGCCTCTGGGCCAAAGGATGCTTCATAACCCTTCAGCCAAGCTGCCTGCTCCTCGATAAGAGGGTGGCTTTCGCTGTAGACATACTGGAACATGTTCTCGATTGGTGGAGCTTGAAGCGCAAAGATCTGGGCGCGAATCTCGCCAGCCATGATCTCGTTTTCTTCATCGCACTTATCGAAGAATGAGTCGTTGATGCCTTGGCGGCGCAAGAACTTCTCGAGGCGAGCGATTGGGTCGCGAGCGATCCAATAATCAACCTCTTCTTGGCTGCGGTATTTGGTCGGGTCATCTGAGGTGGTGTGAGCACCAATTCGATAGGTTAACGCTTCGATCATGAATGGTCCGCCGCCGTTGCGGGCATCATCCATGTGTTTCTTAGTGACCGCATAGCTTGCCAAAACGTCATTGCCATCGATGCGAATGCCCGGCACGCCAAAGCCAGCGCCGCGCTGGTAAAGCGGAACGGTGGTTTGGGTTTCAACCGTTGACGAAATGGCCCACTGGTTGTTTTGGCAGAAGAAAACCAGCGGCGCTTTGTTGATTGCTGCAAACAAGAATGACTCAGAGATGTCACCCTCGGCGGTTGCGCCGTCGCCAAAATAAGTGATCACGGCTTCGTCGCGTTCGGCGAAGCCGGTGCCAACCTTGCCGTCAAAGTTCACGCCCATTGCATAGCCGGTTGCATGGATAACCTGGGTCCCCAGCACAATGGCGTAAAGGTGGAAGCGAGTTTCGTCTGGGTTCCAGCCGCCGTGGTTCACACCGCGCAGCATCTTCAAAATCGAAACTAGGTCGATGTTGTGGGTGATGGCGACGCCGTGCTCGCGATAGCTAGGGAAAATGTGGTCGTTGTGGCCAACAGCGTGACCCGAACCGATCTGGGCCGCCTCTTGACCGACCGCAGGCACCCAAAGACCAAGCTGGCCCTGGCGCTGGAGCGCGGTCGCCTCGGCGTCAAAGCGACGCATGCGAGACATGTGGCGGTAGAACTTGAGGAAGTCTTCTTCCTTCAGGTCCGCAATAATTTTGCCGTATTCCGCATATTCAGCGGGCACGCCGTAGATTCCGTCCGGTGACAGAAACTGCACCATAGGAATACGCGAAGTATCTTGAGTACTCATCTAGACCAATTTACTTCCTTCAGTGGCACAATCGAGACATGATTCGTTTTCTAATCGGAACCGTTATTAATGCGGTTGGCCTTTGGCTGACCACCACACTGATCACGGCAATCCACCTGGCGCCCTATGGCAACGGGGATTTTTGGACCATTGCGCTCTCATATTTGCTAGTTGGCGCCATCTTCGGATTGGTTAATTCAATCGTCGCCCCGGTCATAAAGGTTTTGGCTTTGCCGCTATACATCCTGACTTTCGGCCTGATTGCCTTTGTCATCAACGGCGCAATTTTGCTTTTGGTGGCTTGGCTAAGCCAATTAATTGGCAGCCCGCTGTTTTCGATCGATGGGTTCAACCACCAGGGCTTAAGCATTACCTCCCTTGGCTGGGCAATGCTGGGTGCGATTGTGATGAGCATTTTCACCTTCTTCGCTCGCGGGCTATTCAAGCTATTCCGCATTCTCTAGCGGTTTTGGACCTTGCCCCTTGCGGGGGCTAGGTTTGCCGCGTCAACTCAAAGTAGATTGCCGTGCCGGGTTCTTTGCCGGCGAAGCCGGCCAAGCTGTCACGCATTTTTGTCATAGCTGAGCTTTCGGGTTTTGAACTGCCGTTGTTGGCATCGATGGCCGCCGCGGTTTCAAGGTAGCCCTTCATCTGATGTTGACCGATCGGATCGGTGGCCTTAGCCGATTGGATGTCTTGACGCACGGTCACCCAATTTTCTCGCATCGGATTCGCTCGGCCATCGACTTTGGGCACCGCGTCAAGATCGTGCTCGATGGCCAGAACCTGCGCTTTAAGTTTCTCGGTTAGCTGCCCTATTGGCGCACCGAAAGTGAGCACGCTGGAACGCGGAAAAGTCAAACTTAGATTGGCGGCCAACATGCCCCCTTGAGAATGCCCGATAAATAAAACGCGACTATTAGGTTGCACCCCGGCTTGTTTCAGCGCCAATGCAACCGCCCGCTCACTTCCGGCGGAGCCGGTTTTTGAAATTGCACCCAAATTTGAGGTGACATCCAACGGATTTCCCGCCGGGTTTGGCGCCCAGCTTTGAGTGCCAGGAATGTAAACCAAGTATTTTGCCTCGCCCGGTAGGCCCGTTACCGGCGAAGCCGGTTCAAAATATTTTTCAATCCGAAGCCAGCCATCGGCCACCTTAGCCGTGCTGGCCAGGCGTTCACCCAACCCATGAATCGAGCGTGGAGGGGCAACCGATTCATCGACTTGAACTATCTGCGCCTTGACCGAGGTTTCACCGAAAAGACCCAGCAAATTGCCTGCGCCAATCAAACCAAGCGCCAACTCAGGCACCGGTGGCCGGTTACCCGAGCGCAACTCCTTTGAGATTTCGATTTCTCCGGTGAAATAAGAATCGCTGGCTGCAATGCACGCGTTTCGAATGTGCCCGATTCGCTCTAACACCGGTGGTAATTCGAGCGCTAACCGCAACCGTTCTAATGGCTCAACTAGAAAATCCTGTGGTTCCAGTTGACTTTGCAACCAATTCTCAAGCCCGGTTAACTCGGCAATCACCCGCTCAATCTCACCTCGAGTGGCAACAATCTGGGCATCACCGCCATACCAGTGCAGATCACCCACGCTAAAAGCTCCAGCCAGATAGCCTTTGCTGCAGCAGATGCAAGTCTGCGGCCAGACGTTCAATCGATTCGGCACAGGCAAGCGAGGCGGCCCCAGACCAGAGATTGGGGTCGGGGATTGCGAACTTCACGCGGGTTTCGGCAAAGCGCAGTGCATTCTCTATTTGATTCACCATTCAAGGCAACCGCGCTGGGGCAATCAATACCGCCGAATACCCCCAATCTGTGCAGAACTTACGGCAATATAGACAGGTGAGTAATCTTTCAATTCAGCCACTTTCCCCTCTAGATGGTCGCTATCGTGCGGCCGTATCAGACCTGGGTTTCCACCTTTCCGAAGCCGGCCTTAACCGTGCCCGCATCGAGGTCGAAATCGAGTGGCTAATTCACCTCGCCAACCGAGACCTTCTGCACACCAGCACCCCAATCGATGAGGCGCAAATCAAGCAGCTTCGCGATATCGTCTTGAACTTCTCAGATGATGACGTTGCCGCTTTGGCCGAGACCGAGGCCACCACCAAGCACGACGTGAAGGCTGTGGAGTATTTCATCCGTGGCAAATTGAGCCAGCTTGGCCGCGATGACCTGCTGGAACTCACCCACTTTGCCTGCACCAGCGAAGATATCAACAACCTCAGCTATGCAATCACCGTGCGCGACGCGGTTGGCCAGGTTTGGTTGCCACGTGTTGAGAAGTTGCTGGCAAAACTGCGCGAGCTAAGTGCCGAGTATGCAGATGCTGCAATGCTTTCGCACACCCACGGCCAGCCAGCAACCCCGTCAACCATGGGCAAAGAGCTTGCGGTTTTTGTTCACCGTCTTGAGCGCCAGGTTAAGCGAATCAAGAACTCCGAGTTCCTCGGCAAGTTCTCGGGCGCAACCGGCACCTTCTCGGCACACGTTGTTGCCGCCCCGGATGTCGACTGGGTAAAAGAATCTGAAGACTTCGTCACCGGACTTGGCCTGACCTGGAACCCGCTGACCACCCAGATCGAATCACACGACTGGCAAGCCGAGCTTTACTCAACGGTCGCAATCTTCAACGGCATTCTGCACAACCTCTGCACCGACATCTGGTCATACATCTCGATGGGTTATTTCAAGCAGATCCCTGTTCCTGGGGCAACCGGTTCATCAACCATGCCCCACAAGATCAACCCGATTCGCTTCGAGAACGCCGAATCAAACCTTGAACTCTCAAGCGCAATCTTGAACAGTCTGGCCTCGACGTTGATTACCTCGCGCCTTCAGCGCGACCTCACCGACTCGTCTTCACAGCGCAACATCGGCCTGGGTTTTGGTCACTCGCTTTTGGCCATCGATAACGTGACTCGCGGGCTAAATGAGATTTCACTATCACGCGAGGTGCTTGGCGCCGATCTAAGTGACAACTGGGAGATCCTTGGTGAGGCAATCCAGACCGTCATTCGCGCCGAGGTTGCCGCCGGTCGTTCATCGATCAGCGACCCTTATGCATTGCTCAAGGAACTAACCCGCGGCAAGCGCCTAAGCGGTGAAGATGTTTTGGCATTTGTCAACGAACTTGAAATAGGCGATGAAGCCAAAGCACGCTTGCTCACCCTACGCCCACACACTTATGTGGGTCTTGCCGAGACGTTGGCTAAGCGAATTCAGAACTAACTGTTCCCCTGGGAATTAGAAAAGGCACCCGATCGGGTGCCTTTTCGTTTAAGTCTTTATTTGAGTCGCGGCTTATCGCTTGCCGGCTCATCCTTGACCGCGAGTGCCAAAGTGGCAATGGTCACCAAGACCACGATGAAGGTCAGCCCGGCCCAAATTGCGGTGCGCTCTAGGTCACGGCTGTTGCCCCAAATGATCACGCCAACAAAGACCGCTGAGATAAATGACAGCGAGATGTAGGTGCGTGCCGAGCGTGCGTCAGCCTTTTTGCGGGTTTTTTTAGCCATTGCTTAAGCCTACGCCTTTGTTTCGGCGGGTGGAACTGCCTCTGCTTCGTTAGCCTTTGGCGTCGCCACAGAAATACCGAGATGAACGGCCAAAAGCATGGCATAGGCGCCGAAGAAGCCGACCCGGCTGACCGAATCACTTGCGCTGGTAATTGCAATCAAGGCGATGTAAAGCAGCGCGGCAAGGCCGGCACTGATGAAGTGATCTCGGCGCTGTGGTTTATGCAGCAGACCAAGCAAAACCTCGGCAAGAGTGCCAAAAAGAGCCCAAGAGCCAAGCAGCGCCCAAGCAAAAGTGGTGGTGTCATTTGCCTCAAATGATTGAGAGAACCAGGCCATCGCGGCGGCACCGGCGCCGACAACAATGTTGATCAGCACTGCCCGGCCACGGGCCACCGAAACCACGGCCGCTGCAAACCAACCAATTGACATGATTAGTAGCGCCAACATTCCGGCTCGAGCATCATGGGCTTGAGCAAAGGTCACGTATAAACCGGCAATGAGGGCTGCCGCCGCCTGAATGATTTGAGTTAGACGCACTTGCCTATTGTTTCATGTTCATGAAACGAGAGTATTGACCCTGGAATGCCACGGTGACCAGACCGGTTGGCCCAGAACGCTGCTTGGCAAGGATGATGTCGGCTTCACCAGCGCGCGGGTGTTCGCGCTCACCAAGGCCTTCACGGTGGAGCAGAATAACGACGTCGGCATCTTGCTCAAGCGAACCAGATTCACGAAGGTGCGAAATTTCAGGCTTCTTGTCTTTGGTTTGCTCTGCCTGACGGTTTAGCTGTGAAAGCGCAATCACCGGCACCTGAAGTTCTTTGGCCAGCAGTTTCAGTGCTCGTGAGAATTCTGAAACTTCTTGCTGGCGAGACTCAACCTTTTTGCCTGAGGTCATCAGCTGGATGTAGTCGATCACAATCATCTTCAGCCCCACACGCTGGGCAAGGCGGCGGCATTTTGCACGAATTTCAACCAGGGTGAGGTTTGGGCTGTCATCAATAAACAGCGGGGCATCATTGATCTGGCCTCGAACCTGCGCCAATCTTGACCAGTCGGCATCGCCAATGGTTCCTTTTCGCATGTTTTGCAGCATGATGCCTGACTCGGCAGAGAGCAAACGCATCGCGATTTCGGCTCGGCCCATTTCGAGCGAGAAGAAGATGGTCGGCTTATCGGCTTTCAGAGCCGCGTGACGAGCAAAGTCGAGCGCGATTGTCGACTTTCCTACGGCAGGGCGGGCAGCCACAATGATCAGCTGGCCAGGGTGAAAACCGTGGGTTAGGTCATCGAGCTCAATAAAACCGGTCGGCACGCCAATCATGTCGCCGCCGCGCTTCTGGGCTGACTCAATTTCATTGATGGCGGCCTCGATTGAGACACTCAGGCCAACATAGTCTTCGGTGGTGGCGCCGACGCCAACCGAGTAAACCTCTGACTGCGCCTGGTTGACCAGGTCTTCAACATCGCCCTCGTTGGCATAACCAAGTTGTGCGATTCGGGTGCCAACCTCCACCAAGCGGCGAAGCGTTGCCTTTTCTTGCACGATCTTTGCATAGTAGGAGGCATTGGCCGCGGTTGGCACAATCGAGGTAAGCGTGTGGAGGTAATCTGCGCCGCCAGCCTTAACCAGGTTGCCCTGCTTCATCAGCTCATCCGTGACGGTAATAGCGTCAATTGGCTCACCCTTGCCAAAAAGGGTTGCGACAGCCTCAAAAATCAGCTCATGCTTGGGTGCATAGAAATCTGCACCCTTAACGTTTTCAAAAACCTCGGCGCAGGCCTCTTGCGAAAGCAGCATTCCGCCGAGTGCGCTTTGCTCGGCCAACGTGTCATTAGGCAGCATGCGCTCGGCTGGGCGGCCGGTGTCTTGAAGCAGTGACATGTGCATCTCCTTGGAAAACATGGCCCAATCCGGGCAATTTATAAGAGTTCTTGTCTATCAAAGCGCTCGGACAATGAACCGCCAAATGACCCTGTGGATAACTATGTGGACAACACGCCCAACACTCCCGAAAAACTGTTAGGAACTTGGGGATAACCATGTGGATTAATTGTGGATTTATTCCGAAAACCCCTTATTTACAAGGGTATTAGCCTGTGGATAAAGATTAACACTAAACCCTAAACCTTGACCTCAGGGTTGTGGATAACCATGTTAAAACAGGGGATATCCACATTATTTAAACTACGGTTATCCACACATTTGGTAACAGGTGAGCAAAAGCAAAACGGGCCGCCCAAGGGCGGCCCGTTCCACGTGAAACTGAATTACTTCTTGCCAACAACCTGAAGGGTGATGGTAGCAACTACGTCGCCGTGTAGACGAACGGTAGCTAGGTGCTCACCAGCAAGCTTGATTGGTGAAACGAAAGCAACCTTGCGCTTGTCTAGCTCGCCTAGGCCGGCAGCTGAAACAGCGGCAACGACATCAGCGGTCTTGACGGCACCGAATAGACGACCACCCTGGCCAGCCTTAACAATCAGGCGAACCGGCTTAGCCTCAAGGGCTGCCTTTAGGGTGTGTGCTTCTTCAACGGTTGCTAGAGCGCGAGCGTCGCGTGCAGCCTTGATTGACTCAATCTGCTTCTCGCCACCCTTGCTCCATAGAACAGCGAAGCCACGAGGTAGGAGATAGTTACGGGCGAAGCCGTCCTTAACCTCAACAACGTCGCCTGCAGAGCCGAGGCCTGAAACCTCATTGGTCAGAATTAACTTTGACATGTGATTTCTCCTTAGCGGCCAGCGCCTGCGTATGGCATTAGAGCCATTTCGCGAGCGTTCTTAACGGCACGGGCGATTAGGCGCTGTTCCTGAACAGAAACACCGGTGATGCGACGGGCGCGGATCTTGCCGCGGTCCGATACGAACTTACGTAGGGTTGCGACGTCCTTGTAGTCAATGACGCCAACCTTGATTGCCTTAGCCGGAACGTCCTTGAGGTTCTTTCCGTTACGCTTTGGCTTCTTTGCATTGCGAGGATCGCTCTTTGCAGCCATGATTTCTCCTAAATTTTTTCTAAAGTCGAGTGATTAGAACGGGGTGTCGTCGCCGCTAGCTGCGGTTCCTGGGTTTGCCCATGCGTCATCGGCAGGCTTCGATGAGCCCTTCGAGACCGCTGGTGCGTCGCCCCATGGGTCGCCGGCAACGGCACCTGCGCCAGCGCCAGCTTCACGAGCTCGGCGAGTGATGGCTGCAGTTGCGTAACGCAACGATGGACCAATCTCTTCGATCTCGAGCTCGAGTGAAGCGCGAGCTTCACCCTGTGCTGACTGGTAAGCAGATGGTGCCTTTAGACGACCAGTAACTACTACGCGAGTGCCCTTGGTGAGTGACTGAGCGATGTTCTCAGCAACTTCACGCCAAGCGGTGCAACGAATCCATACGGTTTCGCCGTCTTCCCAAGCAGAGGTCTGACGGTTGAAAGTGCGCGGAGTTGAACCCACACGAACGCTTACAACCGCTACTCCACCCTGGGTGTAGCGCAGCTCAGGGTCATCGGCTAGATTGCCGACAACCGTGATGTTGACTTCCCCGGCCATGAATCTTTACTCGGCCTTCTTGGTCTTTGGCGCAGCCTTGGCTGCTGGTGCCTTCTTGGCAGTGGCGTCTTCAGCTGCTTCGTCAGCAGAAACCTCAGGCACGGCAACCGGCTTGATGTTTACAACTGCCTCATCAGCGCGAAGAACCTTGGTGCGCAAAACGGCTTCTGAAAGGTTTAGCTGGCGGTCAAGCTCAACAACGGCGGCTGAAGTGGCGTTCATGTTGACCACTGCGTAAATGCCTTCGGTGTGCTTCTTGATTTCGTAAGCCAGACGGCGACGGCCCCAGATGTCAACGTTGTCTACAGTGCCTTCAGCATTGCGGATTACGTTTAGGAACTTATCTAGGGATGGAGCGACGGTGCGTTCTTCGATAGTAGGGTCGAGGATCACCATTAGCTCGTACTTATGCATAACTAACCCACCTCCTTTGGACTAGAGCGGCCACGGACGTTCCGTGACAGGAGGGTCTTGCATAGTTGACCACACAGTGTGCGATCGGTTTTGTTGAAGATTGCGAGACAGGGCTCGCGGACAACCTCTCTAGCCTACCTGCTTTGCCACCAGTGAAGCAATCTTTTTGTGGCCTCTTCGGGGCCGAGCGGGCCTTCTTCCAAACGCAATTCCATCAGGAACGCATAGGCCTGGCCCACTTCACGAGATGGTTTCAGATCCAGCAAGGCCATAATCTCTTCACCGGTCAGATCGGGACGAAGGGCATTTAGCTCTTCCTCCTCCATGATCTTCACGATTCGCTGCTCTAAATCGTCATAGGCGTGGGCCAGACGGTCCGCCTTGCGCTTATTTCTCGTGGTTACATCGGCACGGGTGAGTGCGTGCAGTCGAAGCAGCTGGTCGCCAGCGTCGCGAACATACCGACGGATGGCGGAATCGGTCCAGGCCTGGTCGCTGTAGCCGAAGAATCGCAGGTGCAATTCGATCAGCCTGGAGACGGCCTTGATGCTGTCGTTGTCGAATTTCAACGCGCGCATTCGCTTTGTGGCCAACTTGGCGCCAACCAAATCGTGGTGATAAAACGAAACCCCGCCACCCGGCTCTAGTCTGCGAGTTGCCGGCTTGCCGCAGTCGTGGAGTAGGGCCGCGAAACGCAGGATGAAATCGCCCTCAAGTTCGTAGTCGTTTTCATAATCGATGGCCTGCTCAACCACGGTCAAGGTGTGTTCATAAACATCCTTGTGGTGGTGGTGCTCATCGGTTTCAAGCTTCAAGGCCGGCAACTCTGGCAGCACATGCTCGGCTAGCCCGCTGTGCACCAAGGCCTCGAGGCCCTTGCGCGGGAACTTGCCCACCATCAGTTTTACCAATTCGGCCTGAACTCGCTCGGCACTAATGATGTTGATGCGGTCAGCCATCGCGGTCATCGCCTCGAAGGTCTCCGGCTCAATTTCGAAGCCGAGCTGGGATGCAAACCGTGCTCCGCGCATCATTCGCAGCGGGTCATCGCCGAAAGAAACTTCGGGCTTGCCGGGCGTACGCAGCACACCCTCGAGAAGATCCCTCAGCCCCTGAAAGGGGTCAACAAAAATCTTGTCCGGCAATCTCAGCGCCATTGAGTTGACCGTGAAATCGCGGCGAAGCAGGTCTTCGGTCAGGTCTGTGCCAAACGCAACCTGTGGTTTGCGGCTATCCGGGTCATACTTATCGGCTCGATAGGTGGTGATTTCAACGGTGTCATCGCCCATCCGGGCACCGATGGTTCCAAAGTCACGCCCGATATCCCAGTGGGTATCCACGTGCGGCTTCAAAATAGCGATGATTTCATCGGGGGTGGCGGTGGTGGTGAAGTCGAGATCGGGCGATTTGCGGCCCAAAAAAGCGTCTCGAACCGGGCCGCCAACCAGGGCGAGCTCGTGCCCTGCCTCGGTGAAGATTCTGCCAAGCGTGACAAACAACGGCGAATCTGTAATTCGCTCGAGGTTGGCTAAGGCTTCGGCTGTGGTCTGCATCCTTTCAATCGTGCCACAGATGGCCGGTGACGGTTCGTTTTCGACTCGTTCGCGGGCCCGAAGGTTTAGGCTTGGTCTATGAGTTCAAAGCGGCCAACGCGCCACCTAACCAGGGTCGAAGAGACCTCTTCGGGTGGCTTTGTTTTGGCGGCTGACGGCAGCCCGCGCGTTGCCCTGATTGGCCGCCTTAACCGAAACGGCCGCATCGATTGGTGTGTGCCAAAAGGCCATCCAGAGGGTGTCGAAAACCTCGAGCAGGCTGCGGTTCGCGAAATTGCCGAGGAGACCGGGCTCGAGGCAGAAATCATCACTGGCCTGGGCGACATCCACTATGAATTTTCTGCCGGCAACAAGTTGATCTCCAAGACCGTCCACCATTTTCTAATGCGTCAGACCGGCGGCGATCTCTCGGTTGAAAACGACCCTCAGCACGAGGCCGTCGATGTGCAGTGGTTTGAGATTGATTTGCTTGACAAGACTTTGGCCCATGAAAATGAGCGCCGGATGGGTCGGGGAGTTCAAGAATGGCTAGCTCGCCAGTGAAGTTGGCCGTCAGAGTTCTTGCCATATTGACGTTGGTTCTCGGTGGCCTGTCTGGCGGCACCGGCGCAAACGCGGCACAGGCCGACCTGCCCACCGATATTCCAAGCATCCACATTGTGCCGGGCTCGGTAATCAACCTGGTTTCAAGTGAATCTAAGGTGCCGGTGCGCATCCAGAACGATTTTGATTCTGAGATTCGCGTGCAAGTGCACATGCTGCCAAGCAACACCCGCGTGACTGTGCCAAATGCCGTTGAGGTCACCGTGCCTGCCAACTCGGGCATCAATGCACAAGTGCCGGTTCGTGCCATCGGTAACGGCAAGGTCTTTCTAATTGTTTGGCTAACCACATTTTCTGGGCTGCGCCTAACCGATAACGCGCACCTGCAGATGAATGTCAACGCCGGCATTGAGCTAACTATGCTCATCATTTTCTCAGCCGGCATTATTAGCCTTGGCACGATTGGTATTCTGCGAACTCGTGCAAAACTGCGCCGCAAGGCCCGTGCAGAATTTGCCGTGGATGACCTTGCCTGAGCAAACTTTGAAGAACTTTAGTTAGGTGCCCTTTTGAGCGTTGTTAAATCATCGATGTTAATGGCCAGCGGAACCATCCTTTCGCGAGTCTTGGGCTTTGCCCGCGCCGTGATCACCGCCGGCGCAATCGGTGTGACCACAAATGCCGCCGATGCGTTTGGCGTTGCCAACCAGCTGCCAAATAACGTCTACGCAATCATCGTCGGTGGGGTTCTAAATGCTGTTTTGGTGCCGCAAATCGTCAAGGCCCGGGCTCACAAAGATGGCGGCAAGGGTTACATCGATCGTCTACTGACCTTCATCCTGAGTATTTTCTTGGTGATTTCGGTGCTCGCCACCGTTGGTGCACCGATTCTGGTTGCCCTGTACACCAAGGGTTGGAGTGGCCCCGAGTTGGCCCTAGCCACGGCATTTGCTTACTGGTGTATTCCGCAACTGTTTTTCTACGGCCTCTACTCGCTGCTTGGCGAGGTTCTAAATGCCAAGAGCGCCTTCGGCCCTTTCATGTGGGCACCGGTGCTCAACAACATCGTCGCTCTTGCCGGTCTGATCGCCTACATCGTGATTTTCGGCGCCGACCCGACCGGGTCACATTCAGCGGGCACTTGGTCGCCGGCCCAAATCGCCACGTTGGCTGGCACCGCCACCGCTGGAGTTGCGGCTCAGGCCTTCATCCTTTTGTTTGCCTGGAAGCGCATCGGCATGAGTTTTCACCTCAACTTCAAATGGCGCGGCTTTGGCTTAAAGCCGGCCCTAAAGGCGGCCTCCTGGTCACTGGGCATGGTCGTGGTGACCCAGATTGGTGGTTTGGTGCAAACCATCGTCGCCTCGGGCACCCTAGTTTCACGTGAAACAAATGCCGGTGTTGCCGGTGTTGCCGCGGCCGGCATCGCCTGGCTAATCTTCATGCTGCCGCACTCGGTGGCCACGGTTTCAATCGCCACCGCATATTTCACCAAGATGGCGCACCACGTGCACGATGGCCTGATCGAGAAGTTCAAGCAAGATTTTGTAGACGGCATGCGGGCCATCTTGGTTATTTCGGTTTTTGCCACCGTCGGCTTGATGGTCCTTTCTTATCCAATCTCACGAGTGTTTGTTGGCGAGTTTCCGGCAACGGTTGCCCTGGGCAACGTCATCATCGCGATGATGATTGGTCTGGTGCCATTCAGTTTCACCTTCATGATGCAGCGCGCTTTCTTCGCGCTTGAAGATACCCGCTCGCCTTTCTATTTCACCGTTTTGCAAATCGGGCTTTACATTCCGGGCGGAATCTTGCTCTCGATGTATGCAGACCCGACCTGGCTGGTTGTCGGGCTTTCGCTGCTCACCAGCGGCACGATTGCAATTCAAGCCACCGGCGCCTATCTATTCTTGGTCCGCAAAATCGGGTCAATGCGCGGTCATGGTTTTAGCTCGGCAACGCTGCGCTTTGTCATCGCTGGTGTGCTTTCAGGGATCTCGGGCTTTGGCATGACCGAGGCTCTGGGTGGAATCAACGCCAACTCGTTTGTGGTCGATAAGGTAGCTTCGGCTGGAATTAGCGCAGTTTTGATTGGTTTTGTGATGTTGGCGGTTTATGTGGTTGCCCTGCGTTTGATGAAGGTTCGCGAGATAGACACCGTAATGGCAAGTCTTAAGGGAATAGTTCGCCGGTAAAATTGGCTAGTCAAAGTAGGAAATAGCGGGGCTCTGCCCCTAGGAGAATCAAGTGCGCGAAGTAATCATCATTGGATCAGGCCCGGCTGGGTTCACCGCCGGCATCTACACCGCTCGCGCCGGTCTCAAGCCGCTTCTTATCGCCAGCTCGGTTGAAATCGGTGGCGAACTGATGAAGACCACCGAAGTAGAAAACTTCCCTGGCTTCCCTGAAGGGCTGCAGGGCCCAGAGCTAATGGCGCACTTCCAGGCCCAGGCCGAGCGTTTTGGCACCGAAATTTTGTATGAAGACGTGGTTGAAGTTGACCTAAAGGGCGAAATCAAGATCGTGAAGACCGGCAATGGCCAGACCTATGAGGCCAAGACCGTAATTCTTGCCACCGGCGCTGCATACCGCGAACTTGGTCTGCCTCGTGAGAAGGAACTCAGTGGCCACGGTGTCTCATGGTGTGCAACTTGCGACGGTTTCTTCTTCCGCGAGAAGAGCATCGCAGTGGTTGGCGGTGGCGATTCAGCGATGGAAGAGGCCACATTCTTGACCCGCTTTGCTTCAAAGGTTTATTTGATTCACCGTCGCGACACCTTCAAGGCGTCAAAAATCATGCAAGACCGCGCATTGAACAACCCAAAGATCGAAGTTATCTACAACAGCGAGGTTACCGAGCTCAAGGGCGATGCCAACCTCAACGGCGTGACGCTGCGCAACACCGTTGACGGCAGCACCTCAAACCTTGATCTAGATGGTCTATTCATCGCCGTCGGAAACGACCCACGTGTTTGGTTGGTTGAGAACCAACTTGAACTAACCGCAGAGAAGTTCATCAAGGTGGAGGGTCGCAGTTCAAAGACCACCCTGCCCGGTGTTTTCGCCTGTGGTGACGTCATCGACCCGACCTACCGCCAGGCGATCACCGCTGCGGGCTCGGGATGTGTTGCAGCGCTTGACGCCGAGCACTACCTAACGAATCACTAGTTTTAAGGAGTTCCAAATGTCAAAAGACGTAACCACCGCAAGCTTCCAGGCCGATGTTCTTGACAGCGCACGCCCGGTTCTCGTTGACTTCTGGGCCGAATGGTGTGGCCCTTGCCGCATGGTTTCGCCGATTCTGGACGAAATCGGAATCGATTACGCCGACAAGATCTCTATCGTCAAGGTGAACGTTGACAATGAGCCAGCATTGGCCGAAAAGTACGGCATCGTCAGCATTCCAGCGCTTCAGGTATTCAAGGGTGGCGAAGTTGTGAAGTCGATGGTTGGCGCCAAGCCAAAGGCTGTTCTAGTGCAGGACCTCGCAGAATTCTTGGGCTAAGGCCTAAAACCTTCGATAGGCTTGTTCGAATAACGTAATTCGCCCACGGGGAGTAACAGATGTCGAACGAGCAGCAGCAAGGCAACAACCTAGATTCTTGGTTGGATGCCTACGCCGCGCGCGCGGAAACTCTTTCGGTTTCCGAAGTTCGAGCCTTGTTTTCAGTGGTTTCTCGCCCTGAGGTAGTTTCCCTAGCCGGCGGAATGCCATACGTGTCTGCCTTGCCTCAAGAGCTGTTGGCCAAGGCATATCACGACATGATGGCTAAAAAGGGAAACCTTGCGATTCAGTATGGTGGCGGCCAGGGTGACCTGGTGCTTCGCGACCAAATCCGTGAATTGATGTCCCTTGAAGGCATTCAGAGCTCGGTTGAAGACCTGGTCATCACCACCGGTTCGCAGCACGGTCTTGACCTGCTTTCGGGCCTATTTCTTGACAAACACGATGTGGTTCTGGCCGAAGGCCCAAGTTATGTCGGTGCACTAGGCATCTTCCGCCACTATGAAGCCGATGTCGAGCACGTTTTTACTGACCACGATGGAATGTCACCTGAGGCGCTGGAAGAAAGCATTGCCAAGGTCAAGGCCGAGGGTCGCAAGATCAAGTTCCTTTATTTGGTGCCAAACTTCGCCAACCCTTCGGGAGTCACCCTTTCCGCAGAGCGCCGCCCGCGCATCCTTGAAATTTGCAAGCGCGAGCACATTTTGATCATTGAAGACAACCCCTATGGCCTGTTGTATTTCAACCAGCCGGTTCCAGACGCATTGCGCGCGGTTGAAGCAGACGGCGTGGTCTATTTGGGCTCATTCTCAAAGATTCTGGCCCCTGGTTTCCGAGTTGGCTACGTCCTGGCACCGCCAGCCATCCGCGACAAGATGGTTTTGGCCCAGGAATCAGCCCTGCTTTGCCCGTCGTCATTTACCCAGATGATGATCAGCGAATACCTCGCAAATGCCGACTGGAAGGGCCAAATCGATACCTTCCGCGGCGTTTACCACGAGCGCAAGGATGCCGCCCTGGCAGCGATGCACGAATACCTTCCTGACTTGCACACCACTCGCCCAGACGGCGGGTTCTACCTGTGGATAACTTTGCCCGAGGGTGTGGATTCCAAGGCAATGTTGCCTTTGGCGGTCAAGGAATTGGTTGCCTACACCCCAGGAACGGCCTTCTATGGCGATGGCACGGGTCACAACAAACTTCGACTGTGCTACTCGTATCCAACTCCAGAAAACATCAAGATCGGCATTAAGCGACTGGCTAATGTGATCAACCTTCAAACCGAACTACTCGAGACCTTCAAAGGCAGATAAAAATGATTCCTAAGGGTAAAGCTGGAGCCAAACTTAAGATCCAGGTGCTAGCCGGTGGAATCTCCCACGAGCGTGACATTTCGCTCAAATCTGGCCGCCGCGTGGCTGACGCCCTGACCGAATTTGGCGCCACAGTCATCATTCGTGAGCCTGACCACAATCTCCTGGCCAACATCGCCAAAGATAACCCGGATGTGATTTGGCCGGTTTTGCACGGTGCCAGCGGCGAAGATGGCGCGCTTCGCGACATTCTGTCATTGACCGGTGTGCCCTATGTTGGTGCAACCCCAGCTGCCGCGCGTTTGGCCTGGGATAAGGCAATCGCCAAGATTTTGATCAATAAGGGCGGCATTCAGACCCCGCCTTCGATCACTTTGCCAAAGGAAACCTTCCGAGAGCTGGATGCCGAGAGCGTGCTTCATGCAGTTGCTCAGGCATTCTCGATGCCTGTGGTTGTGAAGCCTGCGCGCGGCGGGTCTGCACAGGGCGTTTCAATCGTGACCAAGGTTGAAGACCTAAACCGCGCCATGATTGACGCCTATGTTTACTGCGACGTGGTCATCATTGAAAAAATGATCGAGGGAACCGAGTTGGCCGTTGGCGTGATTGATTTGGGCGCTGGCCCAATTGCGTTGCCCGCGGTTGAAGTTGTTCCGCGCACCGGTCACTTTGCTTTCGAAGAGCGATACACCGCCGGCGAAACCGATTACTTCGTTCCAGCTCGATTGGATGCGAAAACCTCGGAGGCCGCGAGGAAGGTTGCGATCAGCTCGCACGAGATTTTGGGGCTTCGCCACCTCTCGCGAATCGACATGATTGTCGATCAGCAGGGTGTGGTTTGGTTCCTTGAGGCAAATGTGTTGCCCGGTTTGACCGAAACCTCACTTTTGCCGATGGCCATCACCGCTTCTGGAAATTCTCTCGGTCAGGTCTATTACAACCTTGCCGAGGCCGCTGAACGCGGTTAACGAACCCTTATGTTTACTGGGCTGTAGGCCCGCCGTGTCACAGGAGCCGTTTTGCGGGGTTCGGTGTCGACTTAGTTAGTCTTCTCGAAGCCCAATTCGCGCAAAATGCGGGTTAGGTCACCATAGGTGGCAAAGTCGATGATGAGTTGACCCTTTTTGGCACCCAAAACGATGTTGACTTTGGTGTCGAGTTTGTCACCGAGCTGATCGGCGATTTCTTTGAGGCCATCTTTGCGGCCACCCTGGGTGATTTTTGCTTTGCCAGGTTTCGCCGGCTTATCGACAGCCACTAGCTCTTCGAGTGAACGAACCGAGAGACCCTCGTTTACCACCTTGTTGGCAAAATACTCCATGCGCTCGTCGGTTGGTGCCGAGAGAATTGCGCGGGCGTGCCCCGCCGACAAAACCCCGCTGGCAACTTTTAGCTGAACCGAGACCGGCAACTTCAGCAGTCGAATGGTGTTGGTGATCTGTGGGCGCGAGCGGCCAATCTTCTCGGCCAATTGATCCTGGGTGATGCCAAAGTCGCTCAGAAGCTGCTGATAGGCACTGGCTTCTTCGAGCACATTCAGGTTGGCGCGGTGAATGTTTTCCAGCAGCGCATCGCGCAACATGTTTTCATCGGCGGTTTCACGAATGACTGCAGGGATGTGGGTCAGCCCGGCCTTCTTCGATGCTCGAAGACGGCGCTCACCCATGATTAGTTCATAGGTTGGCTGGCCGTTTTCCTCGCCAAGCGGTCGAACCACAATCGCCTGAAAAACACCGAATTCTTTGATTGAGTGCACAAGTTCATTGAATGGTTCGTCTTCGAAGACTTTTCGTGGCTGGGCTGGGTTCGGCTTAATAGCGTTTACATCTAGGTGACCCATGCGAGCACCCGGCACAGCCACCAGGTTGTTATCCGCTTCGGCACTGGCCTTCGAGGCCGCGGCTTTGTTGGCTTCGGTGCTGCCAGGGCCCTCGCCCGCGCCAAAGAACACATCGATTGGTCGTTCGCTTGGTAGGGCTGAGCCTGGAATCAAAGCGCCAATGCCTCGGCCTAGACCGACTTTCTTATCTGCCATTCTGTGCTCCTCTAAATGCGATTTCGATAGCGGCTTCCATGTATGAAATTGCGCCAGGTGAAGAATTATCGTGAGTTATCACGGTTCGACCAAAGCTTGGCGCCTCACTCACTCGCACGTTGCGAGGAATTACTGCGTTCAAGGTTTGGGTGGGGAAGTGGCCGCGAACATCGGCAACCACCTGAGAGGCCAGCTTGGTTCTCGAGTCATACATGGTCAACAAAATTGTTGACATAACTAGCTCGGGATTTAGGTTTTTCTGAATCAGGTCAATATTCCGCAGGAGCTGCGACAGGCCCTCGAGTGCGTAATACTCACACTGAATCGGGATGAGTACCTCACGGGCCGCTACGAAGGCGTTGATGGTCAATAGGCCTAGGCTCGGCGGGCAGTCGATAAATACATAGTCGGGGGCTTCGGTTGCCGTTGCCAGGTACTCATCCAGCGAGGTTTTGAGCAAGCTGTGCCACTTATCGCGGTCGATCTGGGTGACGATCTCGATTTCGGCGCCGGCCAAATCGATCGTGGCTGCGATTCCGGCCAGGTTTGCGTGCTCTGTGCTCTGCTGAATTACCTGAACTAAAGGCGTGCCCTCGGTTAGAACTTCGTAGATTCCCTTGATGCCCTCTTGGTGCGGAACTCCAAGGGCCGTGGAAGCGTTGCCCTGTGGGTCTAAGTCAATGACAAGAACCTTTAGCCCTTTGGCCGCTAGCGCAGAGGCCAGGTTCACGGTGGTTGTGGTCTTGCCCACGCCACCCTTTTGATTTGAGATGGTGAAGATTCGCGTGCCAGCCGGTTTTGGTGGAACCTGCGTGGCTAAAGCTTGTAAGCGTCGCTGGCTATCCGCCAGTTCGCGCAACAGGGGAGCGTCATTAATTGCCATGGCTTTTCTCCCCGTTGTGTTTCTAATCGGTTATCGCAAAATGTTTCACGCGAGCCTCGAGAGTGGCAGGTAATAACTGAGCAGTTAGCTCAGTTATCTGACACTCTAGGCGAGACTTGCACGAATAACTTTAAGAATGTTTCACGTGAAACATCCGAAAGGCTTATCTCTCAGAATAACCTAGTTCGCACTACGCGAGTTGGCTCCTCCAGGAGCTGTGCACCGGTGAAGATGATTTCGAAACTGTTGATATCTAGCTTCTTCATCAGGCTCTTGGAATCATCGATTTCCTCTTGGGCCTTTGAGCCCTTCAAAGCGATGATTTCTCCGCCGTGGCGGGTCATCGGAACAGTCAGTCGAAGTAGCTTAGGCAGGGCGGAGACTGCCCTGGCCGTGACGATATCGAACGCCTCGCCAACCTCTTCGGCACGAGCTCGAAGTACGCGAACATTCTTCAGACCAAGGGCTTCGACCTGTTCGATCAACCAATTTGAACGTCGTTCCATCGGTTCAATGAGGGTAAATTCGGCTTCCGGCTGTGCGATTGCCATCGGAATTCCCGGGAGACCGGCGCCTGAGCCAACATCGGCAACCTGCTTGCCAGGTGCCACTAATTCCGCGACTACCGCCGAGTTAAGGATGTGACGAGTCCAAAGTTTTGGCATTTCGCGCGGGCCGAGGAGACCAAGTTCGTCTCCGTCCTTAATCAGAGCGGCCGCATAGGCGCGAGCCTTATCGATGTTTGCGCCAAAGATTTTGGCCGCAACAGCCGGTTCGGCTTCCGGTGTGAAATCCAGGTCTTCAGTCATAAATTAGTCCTCATATACAAACATAGGGCCGGAGTATCCGACCCTATGTTTCACGTGAAACATTCCATCAAGTTTTTCGCGCAAGCCTCGAGGCTCGCGTGAAACATTAAACCGGTTTGATCACAATGTGACGGTCGCGGCCTTCGCCCTCAGACTCCGAAACTAGGCCAGCCTCAGAGATGATGTCGTGAACAATCTTGCGCTCGTATGAAGACATTGGCTTCATTGGCACGGCCTCGCCGGTGTCCTTGACCTTGGCAATTAGCTTGTTGACGATACGGGTGAGTTCGTCTACTCGTGCCTGGCGTGAGCCACCAACATCGAGAATCAATCGGCTAAATGAGTTGGTCTTTACCTGAACAGCGAGGCGGGTGAGTTCCTGAAGAGCCTCTACAGTCTCAGGGTCAGAAATCACGGCCAAGTTGCTGTCCTGGTTGGCGGTGATTTCGAGATAGGCGCGGCCTTGGCGAACATCGATGTCGATGTCACCGTCAAGGTCGAAGATGTCTAGCAACTCTTCTAGGTAGTCGGCGGCGATGTCGCCCTCTTCTTCAAGCGCCTTGACGGAGGTCTTGGCGTCGCCTTCGGCTTCAATGGTTTCTGGTGCGTCAACTACCTCATCGGTTGCTTCGATTTTGGTTTCAGCTTTTTTAGTCATGAGTCTGTCCTAGTTCTTAGGCTTGTTGGTTGGTTTGGTGCCTGGCTTTGATGGGGTGGTTGGCTTGGCCGCAGGCTTTTTGGCGCGGGCCTTACCTACTGGCTGAACTCGCTGACGAGGAGTCTCTTCGACTTCCTCCTCAACAACCTCGGCCTTGGCTGGAAGCAACTTGCCACGGCGAGCAAGACGCTCTTCGCGGGCTTTGTGAGCAACCGAACCAGGGGTTGGCATGTTGCGAATCACGATGAACTGCTGGCCCATGGTCCAGAAGTTCGAGGTTAACCAATAGAACATAACTCCCAGTGGGAACGAGATGCCCGAGATGGCGAAAATCACAGGGAAGATATAAAGCATGATCTTCTGGGTCTGCATGTACTGGCTAGTGGCCACGGCAGGGTTCTGATTCTTCGCGATGATCTGACGCTGTGTAATGAACTGCGATGCGGTCATCGCAAGAATCATGACAGCGGCAAGGATCTTTACCTCTAGCAGTCCGCTGCTCATGAAGGTGGCCGATAGTGGTGCACCAAATAGGTCAGCATGGGCGAAAGACTTCGACAGATCAACTGTCAACCAGCCGACACCGCCCTTTCCCTTTTGGGCATCGTTTAGAACGAAGAAAAGGCTCGAGAAAATCGGCATCTGCATTAGCAGTGGCAAGCAGGAGCTAAGCGGGTTGGAGCCTGACTTCTTATAGAGGGCCATCTGCTCGGCAGCGAACTTCTCGCGAGATTCGCGGTCAGTCTTGCCCTTGTACTTCTTCTGAAGCTTCTGCAGTTCTGGCTGCACCAAAAGCATGTTGCGCTGACTCTTGATCTGCTTGACGAAAATTGGAATCAGTGCGGCACGGATAACCAGCACGAGTCCAACGATTGCTAGAACCCAGGTGATACCCGCATCAACCGGAAGCCCGATGCTCGTAAATAGAGTGTGGAAGGCGACAAGCAAAAGCTCGACGACCCATTTGATTGGCCAAAGAATGTCCATGGTCTAGTCCTTCTTATTGGTGAAACAAAAACTTAGTTTGGAACTACAAATCCGTGGGCGTTCACAACAAAGAACCCGCTACCAGGTTTTACCTTGTCGATTCCCCCCTGCGACCAAGGGTTACAGCGAACCACTCGAAACGCAGTCAAAACCGCACCCATAATTACGCCGCGCTGTTGCACGGATTCCAAGCCATATGCCGAGCAGGTTGGGTAATACCTGCAGACATCGCCGTAGAGTGGGGAAATCAATTTGCGATAACCCAACAGCAACAGCACAACTAAGTTTCTTGGAGCCAACCAAAGCCAGTAAATCGGCTTCATACGATGGCAGTCTTTTTTAGGGCGACGTTGAAACTTACCGAGAATTCCTCGCGAAGTTTGTCCCAGTCAATCTCGGCAGAACCTGGAAGAGCCCGAACTACAACATCAGCCTTAAATTCGATTGAGGTCATTAGGCCCCTGGCTATGGCGCGAAGCCGGCGCTTAACTAAATTGCGCTTTACCGCCCCGCCGACCGACTTTGCCACCACAAAACCAAAGCGGGCATGAGGCGCTGCCTCATCCCGCTTTAGGTAGATGACCAAGTGATCAGAACCGATCTTGCGTCCAAGCTTCATTGTCGACCTGAAGTCGTCGGCTGTTCGCAATCGATTCTCGCGAGCCAACATTTAGCTAGCTAGGAAGAAAGATTTAGGCCGAAAGCTCTGAGCGACCCTTGCGGCGACGAGCTGCAAGGATGGCGCGACCGGCACGGGTCTGCATGCGCAAACGGAAACCGTGAGTCTTTGCACGACGACGGTTGTTTGGCTGGAAAGTACGCTTCGACATGGTGATCTTCTTCTGTTAGTGGAACAAAGTTTAATGTTGGGGACACAAGCTGCTGCCGTCCCCTATGCAGAGCAACCTGTTAAATCTACGCCCAATGACTTTATCGGTCAAGTTATTGAAGCCGTTTTCGCAAAATCTTTAGATTGTGCCATAAACCTTCAAAAGATTAAGTAAATGACACACCGTCTTAATTTGCTTTTAAGCCTTCTTATTGAGTTGAATGTCCACAGGGCTTTTCCACAGGACCAACCTGAAAAACATCAAAGTTATCCACAGGTTTTCCACAGCGTGGATAACTCTGGGGAAAATGCTCAATAATCAGTAAAACACTGGCATGCGCCAGGGGGAAATCGTAGAGGACGCAGCAATGGCTGAGCAAGAAGTGGTCACAGGACTGTGGCACTCGCTCGTCAATAAGTTGAACCTCGATGACCGCATGACCGGTCAGCTTCTCGGTTACATAAATTTGGTCGAACCAAAGGGTGTTTTGGGTGAGACCCTCTACCTAGAGGTTCCAAACGAATTCACTCGTGGAATTCTTCAGGAGCGCATCCGCCCGATCCTTCTAGACGCGATGACCAACAACATCGAGTTTGGCGGGCCAACGAATTTTGCCGTTGTGGTGAACCCCGAGATTGAGGCCGCCTTCACCCAAAATGCGCCGCTGGATGAACCGGTAGATCTAGATCGTGTAGTTCCGGTGAACTACACAGACACCCTTGACACCACCAGCCGCTCCGCAGCTGCCAGCCAAGATGCTCGCCTAAATCCCAAATACACGTTCGACAACTTCGTGAGTGGTGGGTCAAACCGAATGGCGCACGCCGCCGCATTTGCAGTTGCCGAAGCGCCGGCAAAGGCCTACAACCCGCTATTTATCTACGGTGACTCGGGTCTAGGAAAAACTCACTTGCTGCATGCGGTTGGTCACTATGCGTTGAACCTTTATCCAAAAATCAAGGTCCGCTATGTTTCGAGTGAAGAATTCACCAACGACTTCATCAATTCGATTCAAAACAACCGCACCGCGCAATTCCAGGCAGATTACCGCGATGTTGACCTCCTGCTAATCGATGACATCCAGTTCATGCAGGGTAAAGATCAAACTCAGGAAGCCTTCTTCCACACCTTCAACACTTTGCACGGCCACAACAAACAGGTGGTTATCACCAGCGATAAGCCGCCAAAGCAGCTGACCGGCTTTGAAGACCGCATGCTTTCTCGATTCGAGTGGGGTCTGCTGACGGATATTCAGGCGCCTGAGCTTGAGACTCGAATCGCAATTCTTCGCAAAAAAGCCGAGCGCGATAAATTCCAAATTGCCGACGACGTTCTCGAGTACATGGCTGCTCGTGTTGCTTCAAACATCCGTGAGCTTGAAGGCACTCTGATTCGAGTGACCGCTTATGCGGCCTTGAACCGCCAGCGAATTGACATGCCCCTGGTTCAAGCAATCTTGAAGGACATTGTTCCCCTTGGCGAAGACAATGTCATCGCCCCGATCGACATCATCAACGCCGTTGCCGCGTATTACAAATTCACAGCCGACGACTTGTACGGGTCTTCGCGTGCCCAGGCGGTTGCCCTGGCGCGCCAGATCGCAATGTATCTGTGCCGCGAACAGACAAATCTTTCACTTCCAAAAATTGGTCAGCTCTTTGGTGGTCGTGACCACACCACGGTGATGTATGCCAACAAAAAGGTCAATGACCTGATGAAGGAGCGCCGTTACGTGTACAACCAAATCACAGAAATTCTGGGAAGAATCAAGGCCGACCAAAAATCATAGTTATCCACAATCTTCAAGAATGAAATGAAGGTTTGAGTCGAAATAAGGCCCCGAAATTAGTTTTTGGGGCTATTTTTATGTCATTTTCAGAAAAATAAACATATGAACATGTGTGTGGAAACCTGTGGATAACTTGTCTAAATCCGTGAATTACTCAAGTTAGAGCTGTGAAGTGATTTTTAGCTACTCACAGACCAAATAGTTATCCACATATTCATCAACAGGTGTATAAACATCTAACAACGATGTAGTTTCATCGTGTTTGCTGATGTTGCAGCAGTTATGCACAGTTTCCACAGGTGTTAATAACTTTGTTTTAAAGATTTAAATATTTAGCTAAATCGATAACGAATTACATTTTCTGTAATCGTCATCAAATCCCAAGAAATCCCCTAAACCAAGGGGTTTTGTCGCTGATCTGTGCCAAGATTAAGCCCTAGAAACCAATGCTTGATTTATCAAGCAGATATCGGGGAGTCCTTTGAAGTTCCAAGTCAATAAAGACGTGCTTAGCGAAGCCGTTTCATTCGCAGTTCGTCTACTTCCTCAGCGAACCACTTTGCCAATTCTTGGCGGCATTCTGATCGAGGCGGATGCTAACGCACTTCGACTCTCAGTTTTTGACTACGAAGTTTCAGCCCAGGCCGAAATCGTTGCCAAGGTAGAAACGTCAGGTCGTGTATTGGTTTCAGGCCGTCTTTTGTCTGAAATTGCCAGCAAGCTTCCAAATGCTCCGGTTGAATTCAGCACCGATGGATCAAAAGTTGTAGTTAGCTGTGGCTCAACTAAGTTCTCGCTTTTGACTATGCCGGTCGAAGAGTATCCAACCCTTCCTGAGATTCCGGCAATTTCAGGCACCATCAGTGGCGAAGCATTTGCCAATGCAGTGCACCAGGTTGCCGTGGCTGCCTCCAAGGATGATGTAACTCCAGTTCTTACCGGTGTTCAGCTTGAAGCTGGCGAAAAGACAATTTCATTTGTAGCTACCGACCGCTATCGCGTGGCACTTCGCGAAGCTGCTTGGCAGTCAAACCCGGCTGGTGTCGGCGCAATTGCGCTTGTTCCAGCTAGAACCTTGCAAGAAGTTGCAAAAACTTTTGGTAACCAGGGCGAAATTTCAATTTCGATCACCAAATCCGACGATCGCGAAATGATCGCTTTCAAGGCAAACAACCGCTCGGTGACCTCGCTGCTGCTCAAAGGAAACTTTCCACCAGTAAAGAGCTTGTTCCCTGCCGATATTCCAAACTATGCGGTCATCGCAACTCAAGATCTAATTGACTCAACTCGTCGAGTTTCACTTGTTCTAGAGCGTGAAAGCCCGCTTCGCTACAGCTTTGAAGACGGCGAAGTTTCGCTAGAGGCAACCGGCAATGAAACCGCTCAGGCCTCAGAAAAAATCAGTGCCGAGCTCGAAGGCAAAGAAATTGTTGTTTCGCTAAAGCCACAATTTCTCATTGATGGCCTAGCCGGAGTCCACGCCGAATTTGTGAAGATTGCGTTTACTAACAACGACAACCCGAACAAGCCGGGCCCTGTTCTAATCTCAAGCCACGGTTCAAAAGAGAAAACCGACGCAGACAGCTACCGCTACCTACTGCAGCCAAACCTTCTAGTTCGCTAAGGGTTCGCCGGATGTTTATTAAGCATCTGTCGCTGGCCTCATTTCGAAATTACAAAACCGCCGAAATAGCCCTGCAACCGGGGGTCAATCTCTTGGTTGGGCCAAATGGGCAGGGTAAGACAAACCTGGTTGAAGCGATCTGCTATCTATCAACGCTTTCCAGCCATCGAGTAGCCGGTTATCTGCCTCTGATCCAGCAGGACCAATCACAGGCGGCAATTAGGGCGATGGCCAGTCACGCCGACCGCGACATCCTGATCGAATTAGAGCTAAATCGCGACTCACCAAATAAGGGAAGAGTAAATAAGTCCCCGGTTCCGCGCGTGCGCGACATCCTTGGCCTGGTTAATTCTGTGACCTTTGCGCCCGAGGATCTTGACATTGTCAAACGCGACCCAACCAATCGCCGAGCTTTCATCGATGAACTTGTAATTCAGGTTTGGCCTCGTTTTGCCGGTGTTTACAGTGATTTTGACCGAGTTTTGAAGCAGCGCAACACGCTTTTGAAAACCGCCCGTCAGACCGGCGCAAAGGGGAGCGCGCTGAGCACCTTGGATGCTTGGGATCAGAGCCTCGTGGCATATGGATCGGAGATCATTGCGGCCAGAGTTGACCTGGTTGAACGATTGCGACCACACCTTTTCGAGGCGTATCAATCAATTGCCGTCGCCAACAACGAGCCAAGAATCTTGGTCAAAAGTTCGCTACTTGGGACAGCCGTGCCGACTGGCTGGGGCGATGATGACGACACCGAAGACCTGGAATACATTCAAACTTCCGATCGCACCGAAATCGAAGCGCTCTATGCCGCCAAATTGGCAGCCGTGCGCCCGAAAGAACTAGAGCGTGGCATCACCCTGGTTGGCCCACATCGCGATGATTTGGTTTTGATGTTGGGAACCTTGCCGGCAAAGGGTTATGCGAGCCACGGGGAGAGCTGGTCTTATGCGCTGGCGCTGCGCCTTGCATCAATCGCACTGCTGCGCGCCGAAACTCGCACCGGTGACCCAATTTTGATCTTGGATGATGTGTTTGCCGAGCTTGACGCTGGCCGCCGTGCGCGGTTGGCTGGGATGGTCGCTGGCAACGAGCAAGTTTTGATTACCGCCGCAGTGGCCGAGGATGTTCCAGAAGAATTAATCGCTACAGTGTTCCACGTGAAACAAGGTGAAATTTCCCATGGTTGAAAAAGGTGATTTCGCGCAGGAGTTCTATTGGCGCATGCGCGAGGCGGTGACCGGGCGGCTAAGCCGCGACGCAAAGCGCATCGCCGAAAAGGCGGCCAAAAAGAACTCCCGCCCATTTGATCGCGGTCGCGATCCAATTAAGGCCGGTTCGGGCGTCGATGATTTGATGAAATCTTTCCGCTGGGAAAATCAACTTGCCGAAGCACAACTTTTCAATGCCTGGGCCGAAATCGTCGGTGAGGCAAATGCGGCCGCCACCCAGCCAGAGACCCTGGTCAATGGAACCCTCACAATTCGCTGCAAATCTACTGCCTGGGCCACTCAAATGAGACTGCTCCAACACCAAATTTTGGAAAAGATTCGGCAAGCCCACCCCGGGGTAGAAATCACCACTTTAAAGTTGCTCGGGCCGGATGCGCCGAGTTGGAAAAAGGGTCCAAGATCGGTGCCGGGCAGAGGCCCAAGAGACACCTATGGATAAACGCGAACAAAAGCCAAAAAACGCCCATTTTTCGATTTGAAAATAGGCGTTTTTTCATGCCCGTTGTGGGCCCGATATCCCAATAAATGTCTGCCCTCTAAGGTAAAATTCTTATTAGTTAGCCACCCCGAATATCAGTCAGTGAATCCACTGCAGTTCTATAGGGCCTAACGGTGAATACTTGGGGTTTTTACCCCGGGGGGATTAGAAGGAGTTACAACCGAATATGTCATCTGAATCACAAACTGCAACCGGCGGAGATACCTCATACGAAGCCGGGAATATTCAGGTTCTCGAAGGACTCGAAGCGGTGCGCAAGCGCCCCGGAATGTACATCGGCTCCACTGGTCCCCGTGGTCTTCACCACCTCGTTTATGAGATCGTCGACAACTCTGTCGATGAGGCCCTCGCCGGCTATTGCGACACAATCAATGTGACCATCACCAAGGATGGCTGGATTCGCGTCAAGGACAACGGCCGAGGCATCCCAGTTTCTACCCACCCAACCGAGGGAATCTCTACCCTGCAGGTGGTTCTAACCATCCTGCACGCCGGTGGAAAGTTCGGCGGTGGCGGTTATGCCGTTTCTGGTGGCCTTCACGGTGTTGGTGCTTCCGTGGTGAACGCGCTTTCAAGTCAACTCAAGGTGCAGGTTGCTCGTGAAGGCTCGCTTTGGCACCAGAGCTACAAGATTGGTGTGCCTGACGCCCCAGTTGCCAAGGGTGAACCGGCCGACTACACGGGAACCCAGACCGAATTCTTGGCCGACCCAACAATTTTCGAGACCGTCGAATACGACTACGAAACCCTTCGTCAGCGTTTCCAACAAATGTGCTTCCTTAACAAGGGTCTGCGCATTTCGCTCACCGATGACCGCAGCGGTCGAACCGACACCTACTTCTATGAGAACGGTCTTCGCGATTACGTCGAATACCTCAACCTGTCTAAGAAGTCAGAAATCGTTAACGAAGAAATCATCTCTTTTGAGTCAGAGACCAAAGAGAAGAACATGTCGGTTGAAATCGCCATGCAGTGGACCAACGCCTACAACGAGAGCGTCCACACATACGCGAACACCATCAACACTCACGAGGGTGGAACCCACGAAGAGGGCTTCCGTGCGGCGCTAACCAGCTTGCTCAACAAATACGCTCGCGAGAAAAACCTGCTTAAAGAAAAAGACGAAAACCTCACCGGTGACGACTGCCGCGAAGGCCTAACCTGTGTGATTTCGGTCAAGCTTGCCGAACCACAGTTCGAGGGGCAGACCAAGACCAAGCTTGGCAACACCGAGGCCAAAGCATTCGTTCAGCGCGTGGTCAACGAAGAATTTGGTGACTGGCTTGGCCGAAACCCAAACGTTGCCAAAGAGATCATCCGCAAGGCAATTCAGGCGGCAACCGCGCGTCACGCGGCCCGCAAGGCCCGCGAGGCAACTCGCCGCAAGGGTCTGCTTGAGTCGGGCGGCATGCCTGGCAAGCTTCGCGACTGCTCAAGCCGCAACCCAGAACTTTCAGAAATCTATCTGGTTGAGGGTGACTCGGCAGGTGGTTCTGCCGTTCGTGGCCGCAACCCTGAAACCCAGGCCATCCTGCCATTGCGCGGAAAGGTCTTGAACGTTGAAAAGGCCCGCCTAGACCGCGCACTCGGCAACGCCGAGGTTCAGGCAATCATCACAGCCTTCGGAACCGGCATCGGTGAAGATTTTGACGTCGCCAAGGCCCGCTATCACAAGTGCATTTTGATGGCCGACGCCGATGTTGATGGTCTGCACATTCGCACCCTGATTTTGACCCTGTTGTTCCGCTACATGCGTCCACTAATCGAGCACGGCTATGTTTACCTTGCGCAACCGCCACTGTTCAAGATTAAGTGGTCAAACGCCGATCACCAGTATGTCTATTCAGATGCCGAGCGCGACAAGGCCTTGGCCGATGGCGCCGCAGCCGGCAAGCGCATCCCTAAGGAAAACTCAATCCAGCGCTATAAGGGTCTGGGTGAGATGGACTATGACGAACTTTGGGACACCACCATGGACCCAAATCAGCGCACCCTGCTCCAGGTAACTCTCGAGGATGCAGCCATCGCCGATGAAGTTTTCTCAACCCTCATGGGTGAAGACGTTGAGGCCCGCCGCACATTTATTCAGCAAAACGCGAAGGACGTCCGCTTCCTAGACATCTAGGCCGGACCCCGAGAGATTTAGAGAAGAGACATCATGGCTGAAGAAACCACCAACGTTCCAGCACTGCGTGACAACATCGAGCAGGTCGACCTTCAGGTCGAAATGCAGCGCAGCTACCTCGACTATGCGATGAGCGTTATCGTCGGGCGAGCCCTTCCAGACGTCCGAGACGGCTTAAAGCCGGTTCACCGTCGCGTTATTTATGCGATGTTTGATGGCGGCTACCGCCCAGACAAGCAGTTCTCAAAGTGTTCCCGAGTCGTCGGTGACGTAATGGGTCAGTTCCACCCGCACGGTGACAGCGCCATTTATGACACGATGGTGCGTTTGACCCAAGACTGGAACCTGCGCTACCCGCTAATCTCGGGCCAGGGAAACTTTGGTTCACCAGGAAACGACCCGGCTGCTGCACCGCGATACACCGAGTGCCGCATGGCGCAGTTGGCCATGGAGATGGTTCGCGACATCGATGAAGACACCGTCGATTTCCAGGACAACTATGACGGCCGCACCCAGGAACCAACCGTGCTCCCGAGCCGAATCCCGAACCTCCTGATCAACGGTTCGATCGGTATCGCCGTGGGTATGGCCACCAACATCCCGCCGCACAACCTGCGTGAAGTTGCCGATGGCGCCCAGTGGTTCCTAAAGAACCCGGATGCCAGCAACGAAGAACTTCTTGAGGCGCTAATCGAGCGCATCAAGGGGCCTGACTTCCCAACCGGCGCACACATTCTTGGCCGCAAGGGCATCGAAGAGGCATATCGCACCGGTCGTGGCTCAGTCACCATGCGCGCAATCGTCAACGTTGAGGAGCTTCAGGGCCGCACCTGCCTAGTGGTCACCGAGCTTCCATACCAGGTGAACCCTGACAACTTGGCTGAGAAGATTGCCGGTTTGGTTAAGGAAGGCCGCCTATCCGGCATCGCCGACATCCGTGACGAAACCTCTGGCCGCACCGGTCAGCGTTTGGTGATTGTGTTGAAGAAGGATGCGGTTGCCCGCGTTGTGCTCAACAACCTCTATAAGTTGACCCCACTGCAGGAGAACTTCAGCGCCAACATGCTGGCACTGGTTGACGGCGTGCCTCGCACCCTTAGCCTTGACGGGTTCATCACCAACTGGGTAGCCCACCAGATCGAAGTCATTGTTCGTCGCACCCAGTTCCGCCTGAAGAAAGCCGAGGAACGCGCCCACATTCTTCGCGGTTACCTAAAGGCCCTCGACGCACTTGACGCCGTGATTGCCCTGATTCGCAAGAGCGCCAGCGTTGATGACGCCCGCGATGGCCTGATTGAACTTCTCAGCATCGATGAGCTTCAGGCCCGCGCGATTTTGAACATGCAGCTTCGCCAGCTTGCCGCCCTTGAGCGCCAGAAGATCATCGATGAAGCGGCCGAACTTGAAGCCCAGATTCTTGACTTCAAGGCAATCATCGCCGACCCAGTTCGCCAGCGCTCAATCATCAGCGAGGAGCTTGACGAGGTGGTTGCCAAGCACGGTGACGACCGCCGCAGCACCATCATCGCTGGTTTCGACGGCGATGTTTCGGTCGAAGACCTCATCCCTGAAGAAGAAATGGTTATTTCTCTCACCCGTGGTGGCTATATCAAGCGCACCAAGAGTGACAACTATCGCCAGCAGCACCGCGGCGGCAAGGGCGTGAAGGGTGCAAACCTTCGTGCCGATGACGTGGTTGAACACTTCTTTGTGACCACCACTCACCACTGGTTGCTGTTCTTCACCAATAAGGGTCGCGTCTATCGCACCAAGGCCTATGAGGTTCTAGAGGGCGGCCGCGACACCAAGGGCCAGCATGTTGCAAACCTCTTGGCTCTGCAGCCTGATGAGCAGGTCGCTCAAGTTCTTGACCTGAAGGATTACCAACAGGCCCCTTACCTAGTGCTTGCCACCCGCGATGGTTTGGTGAAGAAGACCGCGCTTGAGGCCTATGACACCGCCCGAACCGGTGGAATTATTGCAATCAAGTTGCGCGAGGACGACGAGCTTGTCTCGGCATTGCTTGCTTCAGAGACCGATGACCTGCTTCTGGTTTCACACAAGGGCATGTCAATTCGCTTCTCAGCCAGCGATGAGAGTCTGCGCCCAATGGGCCGCGACACCTCTGGAAACATCGGTATGCACTTCCGCACCGGTGACCACTTGCTTTCTGCCTCAGTAATCAATGACGCAGACGACACCTTCGTTTTCGTGGTCACCGAAGGTGGTTATGCAAAGCGCACCTCGGTTGATCAGTACCGCGCTCAGAACCGTGGCGGTCTTGGAATCAAGGTTGCCAAGCTAGAAGAAAAACGCGGCGACCTAGTTGGTGCCCAGATCGTGACCGAAGAAGACGAAGTTCTTGTAGTTCTCGCCAGTGGCAAGGTGGTTCGCTCTGCAGTGAGCGAAGTTCCGGCCAAGGGCCGCGACACCATGGGTGTAGTCTTCGCTCGATTTGAAGACGATGACAACATCATTGGACTTGCCAAGAACACAGAGCGTAATCTTGAAACTAACGCCGAAGGTCTCGAAGAGGCCGAAGAAGGAGCAACCGAATGAGAGAACGCATCAAGGCTGGTGCCTCATCGACCATCAATGCAGTGAAGCGCAACATGTCACCGCAGAAGCAGGTAAAGCTGAAGTTGGTGCACATTGATTTTTGGTCTGCAATTCGCGTGGCTTTGTTGGTCACCATCGCAGCCGGAATCGCAACCATAATTGGTTTTGTTCTGCTCTGGGTAGTGGTCAGCCAGACCGGTCTGTTTGGTTCGCTAAACAGCCTGCTTAACTCGGTTATCGGTGGTTCTGGTTCAGACATCGGGGCTCAGCTAAGCCTGCCTCGCGTGTTGTCATTTGCAACCACCCTGGCCTTCTTCAACATCGTCCTCGGCACCTTGTTGACTGGCATCTGGGCGGCGATCTTCAACGTCATCGGTCGAATCACCGGTGGAGTTTCGATTGGTTTCACAAACAACTAGTCGCGTTCTTGAAGTAATAGATGCCTCGGCCCTGTGGCCGAGGTATCTTCGTATTTATATCGGATTTTGCGCTGAGCAAATATTTCCTGTAAAGTCGTAAAGGTTCTACGGGCCTATAGCTCAGGTGGTTAGAGCGCTTCACTGATAATGAAGAGGTCGGAGGTTCAAGTCCTCCTAGGCCCACCAGGAAGCTTCTTCACCAAAAGAAGGTTCTGAACCGAAGTAACAAAAGATCCACCCAGATTCAAAAAATCCGGGGACTTAGCTCAGTTGGTAGAGCACCTGCTTTGCAAGCAGGGGGTCAGGGGTTCGACCCCCCTAGTCTCCACCGCAAGAAAACACCTCCCAGAAATGGGAGGTGTTTTTCTTTAGACAGCTAAGCCACCCGAGATTCTTGCGGGGTGAAAGTAAACTTGAGCCATGACTAACTCATTTGCTGGAAAGCACGCTTTCGTTTCTGGTTCATCACGCGGCATCGGCGCTCAGGTAGCCCAGATGTTGGCCGCTAAGGGTGCAACTGTTGCAATCAACTACCGCGACAAGATGGCTCGCGCAGAGAAGGTTGCCAACCAGATCATCGAAGCCGGTGGCAAAGCGATCGTTGTTGGTGCCGACCTGACCGATTATTCAAGCATCGATGCATTGGCCGCCACCCTGAAGGAAAAGTTTGGCAGCCTTGACCTTTTGGTGCTCAACGCATCGGGCGGCATGGAGACTGGCAAGGGCGAGAACTATGCGATGGAGCTAAACCGCGATGCGCAGGTAAACCTTGTGAAGACCGCTTTGCCATTGCTTGGCCCAGGTTCAAGAATTGTTTTTGTCACCAGCCACCAAGCTCACTTCATTCGCGAAACCCCAACCATGCCTGAATACCTGCCTGTGGCACTTTCAAAGCGCGCGGGTGAAGATGCGCTTCGCGACATGATTCCTGAGCTAACCGCAAAGGGCATCGAGTTTGTGGTTGTCTCTGGTGACATGATTGAAGGCACCATCACCGCCACCCTGCTTGATCGACTAAACCCTGGCGCAATTGATGCGCGCAAAGAGGCCGCGGGAAAGCTTTACAACGTCGAAGAATTTGCCGAGGAAATCGTCAAGGCCGCCGGCGCACCGGTCCCTGCAGACAACACCGTGCTCATCGGTGACACCAGTTCTTTCACAAACTAGTGACTATTGCAGACGGCTCGTGAGAAATCACGGGCTTTTTGCTTTAAGTAGGCTTTAGTCATGAGCAATCGGGAGCCGCGCGACAAGAAGGGAAACCTTCGGCGCAAGCTCTACGAAATGCCTGCCGATGTGAAATTAGCGCTGGAAGAAAATGCGGTGCGTGCAGACTATGACCACCGCCCTGCCTATCAGCGCAATGATTACGTGGCCTGGGTTGACCGTGCCGTTAGGCCAGACATACGCCTAAAGCGTCTAAATCAGATGATCGATGAACTACAAAAAGGCGGGGTTTACATGCGAATGGATCACCCGGCCTCTAGGAAGTAGGAGCGAAAATGCAGGACGAGTACCTAGGCCTTTTCACGGTAATGAGCTTCACGGCCCTCAGCATCGGTTCGGTGTTGCTGAGCGTTCTAACCAGAGCTAGCAAGGGAAACCGAGCATTCGCAATAATCCTGGCTTGTTTCTCAATTGCAATTGGCTTGTATGTTTGGGTGAATGTGACCGAAGGCGGAATTTTGGCGGCGCTTTTCGGTGCTAGTTCGCTGGCAATTGCCCTGTGGCCACGCGCAAAATCGCGTGATTAGCCGCGACTAAACTACAAAACATGTTTGCGTTTTTACCCGGTTTTCTAACCGGCCTTTCACTAATCATTGCGATTGGGGCGCAAAACGCATTCGTGATTCGGCAAGCTCTGACCAAGAAGCACGTTTTTATCGTCGTGGCAATTTGCTCGGTTGCCGATGCCGCACTGATCGCTCTTGGCATTGGCGGCCTCGGCGCCATCATCAAGGGTTTGCCTTGGTTGATTGAGGTCATTCGATGGTTTGGGGTTGCCTACCTAACCTGGTTTGGAATTAAGTCGGCAATCAATGCCACCAAAAACCAGGCCCTGGATGCCGGGGTGGTTGAGAGCAAGCCCGCGGGCAAAGTGGTTGCCACCTTGCTCGCCATGACATTTTTGAACCCGCATGTTTACCTGGACACCGTCATCTTTGTTGGCGGCGTAGCCAACACCTTCGGTGAAAACCGGTGGTTCTTTGGCTTTGGTGCCATGCTTGCCAGCCTGGTTTGGTTCACGACCATCGGCTATGGGGCAAGGGCCGCATCGAGATTCATGTCAAAGCCGGTGTTCTGGAAGGTTCTCGACGGAATCATCGCTGCAATTATGTTCACCTTGGCCATAACCCTGGCGACTTTCAAGTTCTAGTCAACCAATCGAATCGGAGCCCTAATGACCCAATGCAACGTGGTTGCCATCTTCAACCCAAAACCAGAATTTGCCGATGAGGTTCGTGCCCTGCTCATTGAGGTAGCGGCGGAGGTTCGCACCGAAAACGGCTGTGTTTTCTATGACCTATTCAAGGAGATCAATGGCCACCTCTGGTTTATCGAGGCGTGGACCAGCCGTGAACTTTGGCAAGCACACAACGATGCACCAAGTGTGGCAAAAATCACCGCGGGTGTTGAGGGCAAACTCGTTGGACCGGTTGCGGTTCACGAGATGTATCTGGCCAACTAGAGGATAGTGCCGCCCAAACACTGGCCCGCGGCTTAGTGCCCCGAGCCGGCGCCCTTGGTATTGCCGGCGCCTGAGGCAAAGATTGCCGTAATCACCAGGAAGCCGGCCACGACATAGAACATGTTGCTGACACCCCAGGCCTGACCGAGGAACCCTAGAAGTGGCGGGCCAACCAAGAATGCCAGGTAGCCGCTGCTGGCAACAAAACCAACTTTTCGGGCCGAATTCTCACCCTCGCCAGCCGCCGAAAGAAACAGCGGGAACCCGAGGGCAACGCCGCAACCCCAGAGCACTGCCCCGACAAAAGCCAGGTAAAGGTTGTGCGAAAGGATGATTAGAAGCAGACCCGCCACACCCGTGAAAGCGCAAATCTGCAGAATGCGAGCCTTGCCAAATTTATCGGCAAGGTTGCCGCCAAAGAATCGGGTTAGTGTCATCGAGGCCAACAGAATTGCAAAGCCGATTCCGGCAACAGTGCTGGTTTGCTTGAAGTCATCAACCAGCGCAATGGCAAGCCAGTCGTTTGATGCACCTTCAGCCAAGGTGACGCCAAGAATTCCAATTGCCAAAAAGATGATTCGACGGTCTTTCCAAATCGGTTCGAGCGGCGCCTTTTTCTCACCATTTGCGTGAGTCTTTGACTCAATTCCGTTACCGCTGGGGATGTGCTTTGTGGTCAGAAGTGGCACACAGACGTTAATTGCAGCCAAAATCGCCATCTGGGTAAGCAGTGAAATATGCGCCATGGTTGCCAGGGTGCCAATGCCGGCCCCGATGAATGTGCCGATCGAGAAGCCGGCATGCATCTTAGGTAAAACGGTTTTGCCGGTTTTAGTTTCGATGGTTGAACCGTCGACATTTATGCCAACATCACCCAGACCGGCGCCGAGACCCATAAGCAGGTTGCAGATGGCATAACCGACTGGGCTGTGATTCACGATGAAAAACGCTTGACCAAGCAAACCCAGGGTCACTGTCGTGATGCCAAACATAATGGCAATTTTGGTTCCGAACCGGGCGATTACTCGGCCGGCTTGGGTGACCGAAGTTACCGCCCCAATTGAGCCGACGAACAAGATGATGCCAAGTTCTGCCGTGGTGACGTGAACCAGAGAGCGAACTTCAGGCAGGCGAACCATCAACGAAGCCATGCCCATGCCAAAAACCACAAAATAGATCAGAATCGAATTGTGCCAGGCCTTGACGTTGACGGTCGCCGTTGAAGTCATCATTTGGCAATTCTAGGGGGAGACAAATACCTTTCGCCTGATTGGTAAATGACAATTAGGCAACTATCTGGCTGGCTTCAAATCTTCGATGGAAGCATCTTGAGGTTTTCGGTGTTGACTGAACACATGAGCATTCCAAATGTCGAACTAACCATGCTGAATGGTACCAAGGCCAACTTTGCCGATTTTGCCGGTAAAACCATCCTGGTGGTCAATGTTGCGTCGCGCTGCGGCCTGAGCCCGCAGTATGAAGCCCTCGAGGAATTACAAAAAAAGTATGGCGCCCGCGGTTTCACCGTGCTGGGTGTGCCTTCAAACCAGTTCATGCAAGAGCTGAAAAGCAGCGATGACATTGCCGAATACTGCTCAACTACCTGGGGCGTTACCTTCCCGATGACCGAGAAAACCCCGGTCAATGGTCGCGGGCGCCACCCGCTTTACAAGGAATTGGTCAAGACCAAGGATGCACATGGGTTGGCCGGGCCAATTATGTGGAACTTCGAAAAGTTTTTAATCCTGCCAAACGGCGAGATTCACCGTTTTAGGCCGACCACCAAACCGGACGATGCCGAAATTGTTGCCCTGATTGAGGCGAACCTTAAAGGTTGATTCGCCAGAGGGTGATTGCGGCCACCAGGCCAAAAGCACCCGAGATGACTAGTGGCACGGCTCCGAAACCTGAACCCAGCGACCAAGCCAAACCGGCCCAGACTCCGGCCAGTAGGATTCCGAAACCACCTAGACCTTGAAGGCGTGCCTGCACCGTTAGTTGCTGGTGATCTGCCGCGAGCTTTGACACCCAAGACTTGCCCACCACATCATTTGCTGCAGCAAAACCTCCATAGAGGACGACCAGGCCAACAGCCAACATTTTGTCGTGGGTCAGACCCAAACCGGCATAGGAGATGGCGAAGCAAAGCAGCCCCAGCGCATAGATGTGCTGTGGTTTCCACCGGTCGGCTAGAAGGCCCATCGGAAAACTAAGTGCCGCGTAAGACACGTTGAAAATCAGGTAAGTGCCGACCACTTCAAAGATGCCAAAGCCGTCTTGGCTCAGGTGCAAGAGCAGCAGCGCATCGGGAAAGTTGGCGAGTGCAAAAATCGAGAGAATCCAGATGATGCGCTTCAACTTGGGCGAAAGCACCTGGGTGTTGCCATCGTTGATTAGTGCTTTTGGAATTCGCACCTGACGCTTGGTTGCCGGGTCTTGATCTTTGATGAACAGCACGGCAAGAGTTGAAAGAACTGCCGGAATCACGGCCATCCAGAGCACACTTCGAACATTGCCGTTGAAAACCGATAGCAAACCGAGCGCCAAAATTGGGCCGATTACCGCACCGGTTGTATCGGCGGTTCGGTGAAAACCGATCACTCGGCCGCGGTGGGCCTTATCAATGCCTTGAACCAGGATGGCGTCGCGCGCGGCCGAGCGCATACCCTTGCCCAAGCGATCGACCACACGGCCAAGCAAAACTACCGGCCAAACCCCGGCCAAGGCAATGATTAGTTTGCCAAGCGCCGCCCCGCCATAACCCAGAAAGACCATGACCTTGCGAGGGATCCAGCGGTTCATCCATGCACTGGAAAGTTTGGTGAGTGACATTGCGCCCTCGGCTGCGCCCTCAATTGCACCAACCACTGCGGCCGGTGCCCCGAGCACGGTGTTCAAAAAGACCGGCATGATTGGGTAAAGCATCTCGCTTGCCGCATCTTGAAGCAGCGAAACCCATGAAATGGCAAATAGATTGCGGGTTAGCCAGACCGGGCGAGGCTTTCTTGAACTCATGCTTTGAGTTTAAGCAGGGGGCAGGACTTTTAGTTCATTAACTAGGGTTACTTAACTTCATGAACGAACCAATCAAAATCGATATCTGGTCTGACGTAGCTTGCCCGTGGTGCTACATCGGCAAACGCAAGCTCGAAAACGCCATCCAGGAATTTTCGGCGCAGGGCACCGAGACGCCCATCCAGGTGGAATTTCACAGCTATCTTTTGAACCCAGACATGCCAGTTGACTATGAAGGTGGCCAGACCGATTATTTGGCCGAGCACAAGGGCATGCCGCGTGACCAGGTGATTGCCATGACCGAGCGACTCAAGGGCATCGCTGCCGGGGTTGGTTTGAAATATGACATGGAACACATGCACATGACCAACACGGTGCTGGCCCACCAGCTGATTCAGTATGCGAAAACCCAGGGCAAGCAGGCTGAGATGAAGGAACGAATCATGTCTGCCCATTTTGTTGAGGCACTGCATGTTGGGCGAATTGATGTTTTGGCACAGTTGGCGGCAGAGGTTGGTTTGGACCGCGCCGAGGTTATGCGTGTTCTCGAATCTGGCGAGTTTTTGCCGGCCTTCGAGGCCGACTTGGAACAGGCCCGGGCCTATGGCATCACCGGTGTTCCATTTTTTGTCATTGATGGCAAGTATGGCGTTTCAGGCGCGCAAAACCCGGATGTCTTTGTCAGTGCCTTCAACCAGGTGCTGGAAGAGCGAGCCTAGTTTCAAGGTAAAAGCCCAGGAGGTTTGGCTGGCTTTAGTCTTCGGTTGATTCGGTGCGAACGTCAGTCCAGAGGTCATCTTCGCTTGGCTTCAACACCTGATATGCAACCACGGCAGTGACAGCAATTGCCAAACCGACCGCAACCCAGCCATAAACCGGCTTCTTTGCCTCTTTTGCAACTTTCTTGGCTGCCGCCTGAGCCGCGTGCTGAGCTTGCACGCTGGCCTTCTTGGTTGCGCCGGTAGCGTCATCCCAGATTTCGCTAATAGCGGGCAACAGTTCTAGCAAATCGTGTAGGTCGAGTTTCTTAGCCATGAAACAATAGTAGGCATGACTGCACACACTTCAGTAGCGACCATTCACACAAACTTTGGCGCAATTAAAATCAACCTATTCGGCAACCACGCACCTAAGACCGTCGAGAACTTCGAAGGTCTAGCCACCGGCACCATCGAGTGGCGCGACCCTCGCACCGGCGCGGTTCAGACTGACAAGCCGCTATACAACGGCGTGATCTTCCACCGCATCATCCCTCAGTTCATGCTTCAGGGTGGCGACCCAACCGGCACCGGTATGGGTGGCCCTGGCTACCAGTTCGGCGACGAAATCAACGCCGAGTTGAACTTCAACGAGCCTTTCAAGTTGGCCATGGCAAACGCCGGGCCTGGCACCAACGGTTCACAGTTCTTCATCACCACCGCCCCAACCACCTGGTTGTTCGGCAAGCACACCGTTTTTGGTGAGGTGGCCGATGAGGTTTCAAAGAAGGTCTGTCTAACCATCGAGGGCGTCGAGACCGACGGCCGCGACAAGCCTCTTGATGATGTCATCATCGAGGCAATCACCATCGAAAAGGCCTAATGACCTGTTACCGACACCCAGACCGCGAGGCATATGTTCGTTGCCAGCGGTGTGAACGCTTCATCTGCCCTGAGTGCCAAGTTGTTGCAAGTGTCGGTTTCTTGTGCCCGGATGACGCCGGCGGAACGGTTACCCAACTGAACCGCCGGCGCACCCGCGCCGAGAGGGTTCGTCAATCGGGCCCAATTCCTAAAGTCACACTGGCCATCGTCTTGATTAACGTTGCCATTTGGCTCCTGCAAATCATGCCTGGCTCACTGGTCACCGACCTACTGGCCTATCTGCCACTTGACACCGTGGTTCAGCCTTGGCGCATGATCACCGCCGGCTTTGTGCACGACCCATCAAATATTTTGCACGTGGCCTTGAACATGTATTCACTATGGATCTTTGGCCAGGTTCTTGAGCCGATGCTGGGTAAAGCACGCTTTGCCGCCCTATACATGATTTCGCTCTTCGGCGGCTCGGTGGGTGTGCTTTGGCTTGCCTCACCTGACAGCTGGGTGGTTGGCGCCTCGGGCGCAATCTTTGGGCTCATGGCCGCCTATTTTGTAATTCTTCGCACCATCGGCCAAAACTCCGGCCAAATGCTTGGCCTAATTGCCATCAACTTGGTTTTCGGCTTCTTCTCCAGTGGGGTTAGCTGGCAGGGCCACGTCGGTGGTTTGGTCACGGGCGCAATCGTCGCACTGGTTTTGGCACGCACCCGGCAGCTTTCTCAGCAGGCAGCACAACGCCTCGGCCTGGTTTCAATCGTGGTGGGGCTGGTGCTGCTCACCGTTTTCAAGGCACAGACGTTGGGCCTCTAGCCCAAGGTATTTAGCCAAAGAAAAACCGCCCAAGTCTTTCGACCGGGCGGTTTTTGAATTCTTGGAAGCTTACTTCCAGCGGGTTGACATCATGAAACCGACCATGGCGATGCCGAAGCCGATCAGGATGTTCCAGTTCTGTAGGTTCCACGGGGTGCCAGCACCTAGTGGGAACTGTGCGCTTGAGACGTAGTAAGTGATGATCCAGACCAGGCCGAGGATCATGAAGCCAAACATGACTGGCTTGAACCAGACCGGGTTAGGCAATTCCTCGGTGTTGTCGGTTGGCAACTTAGGCGCGCGAGGCTTTGAAACCTTCGCTGGCTTCTTACGTGATGATGATTCAGGCATGCGGTAATTCTACGGCATAGGCGATGGCGGTAGGCTTAAATCAACATGACAAAGATTTTGGTCCTCGACAACTACGACAGCTTCGTTTACACGCTGAACGGTTATCTGCAGCAACTTGGCGCAGAGACCGAGGTTTTGCGCAACGATGTGGTCAGTGAAGCCGAGCTTCCTGCGCTGCTGGCCAAGTATGACGCGGTGCTTTTGAGCCCGGGCCCGGGCACCCCGGCCGAGGCCGGACTTAGTATTCCAACCGTGAAGCTTGCTCTTCAAACTGGCAAGTCAGTTTTTGGCGTTTGCCTCGGCCACCAGGCCATCGCTGAAGCAATGGGCGCAACCGTGACCGGGGCCGAAGAGCTCATGCATGGCAAGACCTCAGAGGTTCAGCACGACAATTCTTTGGTCTTCAAGGATGTGCCTCAGCCTTTCACCGCCACGCGCTATCACTCGCTTGCGGTGGTAGATTCGACAGTGCCCGATGATCTTGTGGTCACCGCAAGAACCGTGCCCGGACCAAACTCTAAGGGTGGCGTGATCATGGGCTTGCAGCACAAAACGCTGCCAATCTATGGCGTGCAATATCACCCAGAATCGGTGCTCACCGAGGGCGGCTAT
>Ga0213920_1000252_pt1 | contig 49278 bp, 46 predicted proteins | sample McNCre1117MG_FD_161054 | JGI IMG/M metagenome (GOLD analysis project Ga0213920, IMG submission 161054) | Freshwater microbial communities from McNutts Creek, Athens, Georgia, United States - 11-17 MG | ecosystem: Environmental > Aquatic > Freshwater > Creek | place: USA: Georgia | collected...
CAGTGCGGTTGCGCACCTTCGTGCAAAACAGGGATTTCGCCTTCTTCAAAAACGTTTAGGTTTTCTTCTGGTGTTTTTCCTTCTGGAACAATATCGGCTGGTAAATTAGGTAGCGTATATAATTTTTGCGTCAATTCTTCGGCTAAAGCCTCCGCTTTTTCGGCTAAATCTTTGCTTTTTTCTTTTAACGAAACGGTTTTTTCTTTTAAAATAGCGGCTTTAGCTTTCTCGCCACTTTTCATCATTTCGCCAATGTCTTTGGACAATTTATTAGATTCGGATAAAGTGTTGTCTAATTCCACTTGAGTAGCACGACGTTGTTCATCTAATTGAACTACTTCGCCTACAATTCCCTTGGCATCGATGTTTCGTTTTGCCAAAGCTTGGATTACTTTTTCCTGATTCTCTCTAATAAATGCAATTTGTAACATAGCTTGATTTTTATAACTCTCTGTAATTTTTTGCGCCTTGCGCACGCAAATTTAAGGAAATGTTTGCTAAGAATGCGACAAAGTTTTTAGTTTTCCAAAGCTTACAGCCTTTGAAAGGCTGTAAGCTTTAAAAGAATCCTTAGTTGTCCCTATGATAAAAAAAGTTATTTTTGCACTCATTCTGAATTCATTTCAGCATTTTTAAACTGTTATTATGTTAGAAAATCCAACAAGATATACCATTACGGCAGCCTTGCCTTACACTAACGGCCCAATTCACATTGGCCATTTGGCAGGGGTTTACGTGCCTTCAGATATTTATTCTCGTTATTTACGTTTACAAGGAAGAGACGTGTTGTTTGTTTGCGGAAGCGACGAACACGGCGTTGCCATTTCGATGAAAGCCAAAAAAGAAGGGATTACACCCCAAGAAGTAATCGATAAATACGATGGTATTATCCGAAAATCGTTTGTAGATTTTGGAATTTCATTTGATAATTACTCTAGAACTTCGGCTGCAATTCATCACGAAACGGCTTCGGAATTCTTTAAAACCTTGTATGACAAAGGCGATTTTATCGAAGAAGTAACGGAGCAATTGTATGACGCCAAAGCGGATCAATTCTTGGCAGACCGATTTGTAACAGGAACTTGTCCAAAATGCAGTAACGAAGAAGCCTACGGAGACCAATGCGAAAAATGTGGTTCTACCTTAAACGCGACCGATTTAATCAATCCGAAATCGACTATTACAGGAGAAACACCTGTTTTAAAATCGACAAAACACTGGTTTTTACCTTTAGACCGCTACGAAGATTTTTTGAAAGAATGGATTTTGGTAGGACATAAAAACGATTGGAAACCCAACGTATACGGTCAAGTAAAATCGTGGATTGATGGCGGTTTAGAGCCTCGTGCGGTAACCCGCGATTTGGATTGGGGAATTGACGTACCAGTTGAAGGTGCCGAAGGAAAAAAATTATACGTTTGGTTTGATGCGCCTATTGGTTACATTTCTTCTTCGAAAGAATGGGCTAATCGCGAAGGAAAAAATTGGGAACCGTATTGGAAAGACCAAGGGACTAAATTAGTTCACTTCATTGGGAAAGATAATATTGTGTTCCACTGCATTATTTTTCCTGCGATGTTAAAGGCGGAAGGAAGTTATATTTTGCCTGATAACGTGCCTGCTAATGAGTTCTTGAACTTGGAAGGTAACAAATTATCGACTTCTAAAAACTGGGCCGTTTGGTTGCACGAATATTTGGAAGAATTTCCAAATCAGCAAGACGTATTGCGTTATGCTTTGACTTCAAATGCGCCAGAAACGAAAGACAATGACTTTACTTGGAAAGATTTCCAAGCTAGAAATAACAACGAACTCGTAGCGATTTTTGGTAACTTTATCAATCGTGTGGTGGTGTTGACTAATAAATACTACAACGGAATTGTGCCACAACCAAATGAACTTTCTGAAGTGGACGAACAAACCTTAGCCGAGTTAAAAGCTTATCCAGCAGTGATTTCAAGTTCTATTGAGCGTTACCGTTTTAGAGAAGCTTTGGGCGAAATGATGAATGCTGCTCGTCTAGGAAACAAATATTTGGCCGACGAAGAACCTTGGAAAGTGATCAAAGACAATCCAGAACGCGTACAAACCCAAATGTATGTGGCCTTACAAATTGCGGCTGCTTTGAGTACGCTTTGCGAACCGTTCTTGCCTTTTACAGCTAAAAAATTAAGTCGTATTTTAAAAATAGACCAACCGTTGAACTGGAATACCATTGCAGAACATAGCGACTTAGTTGCTGCGGGACACCAAATTGGTGAAGCCGAATTGCTTTTTGCTAAAATAGAAGACGAAGAAATCCAAAAACAAATCAACAAATTGGAAGCAACAAAAACAGCGAATAAGGCCGAGATTGCTTCGTCCCTCGCAATTACCGAACCACAAAAAGAGGCGATTCAGTTTGAAGATTTTGCCAAAATGGATTTGCGTGTAGGAACGATTTTAGAAGCAGAAAAAATGCCAAAAGCCAACAAACTTTTAATCTTAAAAGTAGATACTGGAATTGACGTTCGTACCATTGTTTCAGGAATTGCCGAAAGTTTTGCTCCAGAAGATATTATTGGTAAAAAAGTCACTGTTTTAGTGAATTTGGCACCAAGAAACCTTCGTGGTGTAGAAAGTCAAGGCATGATTTTGATGACTACCAATACCGAAGGAAAATTAGTTTTTGTCAATCCAGATGCCGATGGTGTTGGGAACGGAGAAACGATTAATTAGAAAACACGAATTTCACAAATTTTCACAAATTATATTCGAAAAAAATAGTGAAGTCTCTCTTTAAAATAAAAAGATGAAACCGAAAATAATAGCTTTTGACGCAGATGACACCCTGTGGGTAAACGAAACTTATTTTGACGAAACCGAAAAGAAATTTTGCGAATTGATGCAAGATTATCTTTCGCATCAAGGAATCTCGCAGGAACTATTCAAAATCGAAATCGCTAATTTGAAATTGTATGGTTATGGCATAAAAGGGTATATCCTTTCGATGATAGAGGCTGCAATGAAAATTTCTAATAATACCATCCCAATGGAAGTGATTGAGAAAATTATTCTGTTTGGAAAAGAATTGCTTGACAAACCTATCGTATTACTTGAAGGTGTTGAAGAAACTTTAGAAGCAATAAAAGGGAAATACAAATTAGTTGTGGCAACAAAGGGAGATTTGTTAGATCAACGACGAAAATTACACAACTCAGGTTTAGGTCATTATTTTCATCATATCGAAGTTATGTCAGACAAACAAGAAATTGATTATTTGGATTTAATCAAACGTTTAGACATTCAGCCTTCAGAATTCTTTATGATTGGAAATTCATTAAAATCTGATGTTTTACCTGTCTTAAACATTGGCGGGCATGGAATTCATATTCCGTTTCATACTACTTGGGCGCATGAACGAATTGAACACACTATCGAACACGAGAATTTCCGTGCTTTTGAAAAAATAACTGAGGTGTTACAATTGTTATAAAAACACCCTTTTCTCAAATTATAATGTACATAAAATGAAACAAAAACTCGACCTCAACAGTTGGAATCGAAAAGAACATTTTTTGTTTTTCAAACAAATGGATGAGCCTTTTTATGGCATTACTACCACAATAGATTGTACAAAAGCCTATGCCAACGCGAAAGCGCTTGGTATTTCTTTTTTTTCATATTACTTGCATAAAACCTTGAGCGCAGTGAATGCGGTTGAGAATTTTCGATACCGTATTATCGAAGACGAAGTCTATGTTTTTGACGTAATTGATGCTTCGGCAACCGTGATGCGAGAAGACAAAACCTTTGGATTTTCGTATATGGCTTTTTCTGAAGATATCAAGGAATTTGCTCAAATAGTTCAAACTGAAATCGAACGCATCCAAACTACTACGGGAGTTTTCACACGAGAATACCCAGAAAATTTGATTCATTTTTCGGCTTTGCCATGGATTAACTTTAGTTCATTATCCCACGCGAGAAGTTTCACTTGGCCTGACAGTTGTCCTAAAATTTCTTTTGGAAAATTAACCGATGAAAAGGGTAAAAAATCAATGCCTATTTCTGTTCATGTGCATCACGGTTTAGTGGATGGTTACCATGTAGGTTTATTTCTTGAGCAATTGCAAGTGTTGATGAATGAATAAAAAAGCACAAAGTCTTTTGAACTTTGTGCCGTATTTAACATCCAACTTATTTCTATTTCCCTAACAGTAGCACTTCATTAGCAACTATATCAGTAATATAACGTTTCTCCCCGTTTTTGTCCTCATACGTACGGTGGGTTAATTTGCCTTCAATGGCTATTTCTTTTCCTTTAGTCACGTATTTTTCTATAATTTCAGCGGTTTTACCCCAAGCCGTAACGCGATGCCATTCTGTTTGTTCTACCTTATCTCCGTTATCTTTGTAATAGATATCATTAGTAGCAATGGTGATGGTGGCTAATTTTTTACCACCGTCTAAGGTTTTCACTTCAGGATCTTGACCTACTCTTCCGATTAATTGTACTCTGTTTTTCATGGCGTGTAAATTTAAATGGTTAAAATAAAATGTGTTAACTGATTCATTTCAATCAACAGTGCAAAGATGTGATGGGTTTCTAAAATTATTCGGTTACTAACTATTTACTTTCGGTTGTAACTATTTGTAAGCATTTGTAAATGGAAAATAATTTATATATTTGATAGATTTTAAATATATTTATTGCGCATTATACACTATTTTAAGTCAAAAAATCCCAATCTTATGAATAAAAGCTGTTTAGAATGCGGAGATAAAATTATTGGCCGTGAAGACAAAAATTTTGCAGTGATGGTTGTCGCAATGCATATAACAATAAAATAAACAAAGACAGCAACAATTTTATGCGCAACATTAACAACAAATTGCGCAAGAATTACCGCATTTTATGCGAGTTGAATACCGAAGGAAAATCAAAAACTACCCGAACTAAATTATTGAGCAAAGGATTTGACTTTGAGTATTTTACTAATATTTTGCAAACAAAAACAGGAAATACCTACTATTTTTTATACGACCAAGGTTATATGACCTTAGAAAATGATTATTACATGCTTGTCAAAAAAGATATCTAATACCACACCCAAATCTACCAACTCCAATGAAAAAAAACAATTATGCCCTTTACAGTTCGCTTTTCATTCTAGCCGTTCTTGCGCTAGTCTTTTTCACAATGATGCCCCAATGGACATCGGATGAAGAAGGCCCGTTAACCGAATTCTCTACTCAAAGAGCATTCAAACAAGTACGAGCTATTTCTCGTCAACCGCATTATGTAGGTTCTAAAAACCACGAAGAAGTAGCCTCTTATCTACTTAAAGAATTGCAACAATTAGGATTAGAAACTTCAATTCAAGAAGGCTATACATTGAGCGATTGGGGAAATTTGGTAAAATCAAAAAACATATTGGCTAGAATAAAAGGAAGCGGCAGTGCTAAAGCCTTATTGCTTTTATCTCATTACGATAGCGCACCACACTCGTATTCGTTAGGTGCCAGTGATGCGGGTTCGGGAGTAGCCACGATTTTGGAAAGTGTTCGAACTTTTTTATACACTAAAACCGCTCACAAAAACGATATTATTATTCTTTTTACCGATGCGGAAGAATTGGGTTTAAACGGAGCAGCACTTTTTGTTACCCAACATCAATGGGCTAAAGAAATAGGTGTTGTTTTGAACTTTGAAGCACGTGGTTCTTCAGGACCTAGTTATATGTTGATGGAAACTAATGGCGGAAATGCTGGTTTAGTTCAAGAATTTGCTGCTGCCAAAGTACCGCTTCCCGCTTCCAACTCTTTAATGTACAGCATCTATAAAATGTTACCTAATGACACCGACTTGACCGTTTTTAGAGAACAAGGTAATATTCAAGGATACAATTTTGCTTTTATTGATGATCATTTCAATTACCATACGGCACAAGACGACAGCAAACACCTCAACAAAAAAACACTAGAACATCAAGGAACTTACTTAATGCCTTTGTTGCACTATTTTGCCAATGCCGATTTTGAGAAAACACACGCTACTGAAGATTATGTGTATTTTACCATCCCATTTACATTTATCAGCTATCCATTCAGTTGGATTCTACCAATGGTACTAGTTGCTTTAGGTCTTTTTGTGCTATTCGTTTTTGTAGGTGTTGGAAAACGTATTTTGTCATTCAAAGAAATTGGGAAAGGGTTCATTCCTTTTCTAAGCGCTACTATCACTAGCGGACTGATAGCGTATTTTGGATGGAAGATGTTGCTTAATTATTATCCACAATACAACGATTTACTCAACGGATTCACCTACAACGGTCATTCGTACATTGCGGGATTTGTGACACTGACCTTAGCTATTTGCTTTGTATTTTATCATTTTTTCTCCGAGAAAAAAACTACCATGAATCATTTTGTGGCACCCCTTTTCGTTTGGATATTGATTAATTGCGGATTGGCTTTTGGTTTAAAAGGAGCTGGATTTTTAATTATTCCCGTGTTTTTTGGTTTAATCGCTTTTGGATTTTTTATACTGACTCAAAAATCAAATGGGGTACTTAATCTTATTTGCAGTATTCCTGCCCTTTTGATCATTGCGCCATTTATCCAAATGTTTCCTATCGGCTTAGGACTTAAAGTACTTTTTGGAAGCGCTATCTTGACAGTCTTAACTTTTGGGTTGCTAGTACCTGTCTTTGGAGCTTACACCAAAAAAGGAGCTTGGTCTTTATTATTTTTTGTACTTGCTGGTGTCTTTTTTGCGAAAGCTCACGTACAATCAGGCTATGAATTAGGCAAAGCCAAATCCAACAGCTTACTCTACATTTACAATGCCGATACACAAAAAGCAAATTGGGTGACCTATGACACTAATTTAGATCCGTGGACCAAAAGCTATTTAGGTAATCATCCTCAAAATGCTGATTTCATGAAAGACATCCCGCTATTCAGTAAATACAATTCAGGATTTACCTATGCCGCAGAAGCACCTAAAAAAGAATTAGCTGGTCCAACAATCGAATTTTTAAAAGACCAAACTAATGGCGATCAACGACTACTTAAAATCAGAATTACACCGAATCGAAACGTAAATCGTTACGATATTTTTGCCAATGAAAATATGACTCTTTATAATTTTAAAGCCAACGGAGTACAAGCTATTGGTCAAAAAGGTGCCCAATACGAGCGCAAAAGAGGAAAGAAAATTCTAAGTTATTATGTAGTCGAAAACGAACCATTAGAGTTGGAATTTAGCCTAGATAAGTTCACTCCTTTTGACATGGAATTATTAGAAAGTTCGTTTGATTTAATGCGTAATTCTCTATTTCAAATGAACCGCAGACAAGATTGGATGATGCCAACTCCTTTTGTTTTGAACGATGCCATTGTCATTCAAGAAAAAATTATTCCGAAACCTGTTGTCATTCCTTTAGTTAAAAAAGTAATTCCGGTTACCCAAGTTAAAGACAGTCTAAATGAACCAAAACCTGAAATCGAAACCGAGACTCCTAAAATACCTTAAATGACACAAATTAGTATTTTAGGCTGCGGATGGCTGGGTTTTCCTTTGGCGAAAGCCTTACTCCAAAAAGGATTTTCAGTAAAAGGTTCGACCACTTCAATGGATAAAATAGCTGCTTTAAGAACAGCGGGTATTGATCCTTTTATAGTGCAACTGGGCGAACAAAAGGTGAGCGATACCATCACTGATTTTTTAGCTAATAGCGAAATCTTAGTTGTGAATATTCCTCCTAAATTAAGAGGCAATGCTACTGAAAATTTTGTCGCCAAAATTGAACATTTACTTCCGTTTATAGAAAAATGTACTGTTACAAAAGTGCTTTTTGTGAGTTCAACTTCGGTCTATGGCGAAGATAATTTACATGTTACCGAAGCAACTCCTTTGAATCCTGATTCAGAAGGGGGACGCCAACTGGCTGTTGTAGAAAATCTATTGCAAAAAAGCACTCATTTTAAAACGACTATTCTACGTTTTGGAGGTTTGATTGGAGAGGATCGAAATCCGGTTCGTTTTTTATCCGGTAGAGAAAATATTGAAAATCCTGAGGCGCCGATTAACTTAATTCATCAAGTGGATTGCATCGGTATTATTGAAAAAATTATCACATTCGATTCTTGGAACGAAGTCTATAATGCGGTAGCTCCCTATCATCCGAGCAGAAAAGAATATTATACCCAAAAAGCACAAGAATTACATTTGGCTTTGCCTAAATTTGCCGCTACAAATAGTAGCATAGGGAAAACTATTTTGAGTGACAAACTCATTCAATTATTACGGTATTCCTTTATAAAACCCAATTTATAACGTGAGAACTCGAATCAAAAATGCTTTTTTAAATCAAATAAAAACCATCGGATTGCCCATTTTAGCATTATGCTGGGTAAGCTTTTTTTGGGGAACTACTTGGATTGCCTCAAAAGAAGGGGTAAAACACATGCCTGCTTTGCAACTCGCTGCCATCCGACAATTTATACCTGGATTATTGTATATTATTTTCTTTACCATCCGAAAAGCACCTTGGCCCAAAGGCAAACAATGGAAGACTATTTTCATTTTAGCAATTCTAAATTTTGTTTTAAGTAATGGACTTAGTACCTGGGGAGTGAAATATATTAGTAGCGGCTTGGGTGCTATTATTGGTGCTTGCGTACCGCTATGGGTGGCTATAATTTCATTAATAAGAGGTGAACGGTTAATTCGATTAACTTTCATCGGCTTAATAGTTAGCTTTGGTGGGGTTTGTATTGTTTTTTATGATCATCTAAATGATTTTCTATCCCCTGACTTTCGATTCGGAATAATTGTATCTATTATTTCAACGGTAACTTGGGCATTTGGAACTTTATATACCAAGAAAAAATCTGCCAGTTTTAATCCTTATTTTAGTTTAGGGTTACAAATGTTTATTTCTAGCATTATCATATTTGCTTTTACAGGTGCTACTGGTACTGCTGTCCCACTTAACACAATACCTGCCGTTTCGTGGTGGGCTATTGGATATTTAGTCATTGTTGGGTCAATACTTACTTTTACAGCATTCATTTACTCATTACAGCACTTACCCGCTCATATTAGTACAATTTATGCTTACATCAATCCAATTGTAGCTGTCATTTTAGGAACTTTTATTTTTAAAGAATCTCTTAGTATAGCAGTTATTATTGGGGGTAGTACTACCTTAATTGGTTTGTATATGGTGAATCAATCCATGCGAAAAAGCAAAAGATAAATCCCATTTATTTTAAAGAAATGAACGAAGATTATATCAAAAGAGTCAACAAAATTTTAGTCTATATTGACAACCATTTAAGCGCTGATTTATCATTAGAAACTATTGCCAAAATAGCATTCTATTCTCCTTTTCATTTACATCGCCTTTTTAAATCTATCACTAACGAAACTTTAAATGGTTATGTTACTCGCAAAAGAATTGAAAAAGCGGCTTCGGTACTGATGCATAAAAAAGAAGTGAGTATTTCAGATCTTGTTTTGCAGTTGGGCTTTAGTAGCAATTCGTCTTTTACAAGAGCTTTTAAAAAATATTACCAACAAAGTCCGAGTGATTTTAGAAAATCAAATAATAATTCATTTAGCAAGATTAGCCAAACGAATAGCAAGAAAGGAAAAGAAAGTAAAGAAACCGAAGAATACCTTTGTACTCCAGACAACTTAAAACAAAGGATACAAATGAATACTAGAATTGAAATCAAAGAATTACCCGCAATGGATTGGGCGTTTATCACCCAAATTGGTCCTGATGGATTGGATGCTGCTTTTGGCAGATTGTTACAATGGGCAATTCCGAAGGGACTGGTCGGAGACGATTTAAAAATGGGTCGTATCTTCCACGATAGTTTTAAGATAACCCAACCCAAAAAAGTACGAATGAGCGCCTGTCTACTACTTCAAAAACCTGTTGAAGTTAGCGGAGAAATTGGCCACACAACAACTACAAAAGGCAACTACATTGTGGGGCATTTCATGATTGAACCACATGATTTTGGGAAGTCTTGGCAATCCCTTTTTCTTTGGATGAATGAAAATGGATATAAAAAAGCCGACCAAAATCCATTTGAAATAATCTACAATAATTATAACGAGCATCCCGAAAAAAAATGCATTGTTGACCTGTGTATTCCTATCGAATAAAAACAAAAAAACCGATTATTACTAATCGGTTTTTTTTATTCTATAATTTATATTACCAAATTTTAACACGCTTTTCAGGAGCAACATACATTCCATCAGTAGGCTGAATGTTGAATGCTTCATAAAACGTATCTACATTTTGTAAAGGCACGTAAGCACGATACATTCCTGGTGAATGTGGATCTGTTTTCACTTGACTTTTCAACGCTTCATCTCTCATTTTTGAACGCCAAATCGTTGACCAAGAAATAAAGAAACGTTGTTCAGGTGTATAGCCATCAATTAACCCTGGATTTCCATTGGCTTTCAAATACAATTGTAAACCATCATACGCCGCATTTACACCACCTAAATCTCCAATGTTTTCTCCTAATGTAAATTTACCATCTACAAAAGTTCCTGGCAATGGTTGTAACGCACTGTATTGTGCTGCCAAAGCTCCTGTTAATGCTGTAAATTGTTTCAAATCGTCTGCTGTCCACCAATCTACTAAATTACCGTCGGCATTGTATCTCGCTCCTGAATCGTCAAATCCATGAGAAATTTCATGACCAATTACAGCTCCAATTCCCCCATAATTAACGGCTTCGTCTGCTTGATAATTGTAAAATGGAGGTTGCAAAATCGCTGCTGGGAATACAATCTCATTGTATGACGGATTGTAATACGCATTTACCGTTTGTGGAGACATACCCCATTTTTCTTTATCAACTGGTTTTTTCAACTCCGCTAAATTTTCATCGAAAGACCATTTAGAAAGACTTTTAACATTTTCAAAATACGTTCCACTTTCTGTTGGCGATTTAATTACTAATGCCGAATAATCTTCCCATTTATCAGGATAACCAATTTTGATTCTTGATTTTTTCAATTTGGCGATAGCACTCTTTTTGGTTTCTTGAGACATCCAAGCCAAATTATTAATTCTGTTTTCAAAAGCCAAGAATACATTCTTAATCATTTTCTCTGCTTTTGCTTTTGCTTCAGCAGGGAATTTTTTCTCTACATACAATTTTCCTAAAGCTTCACCAATTGCACCATTAATTACTTGCAATGCGCGTTCTTCAAGAGGTCTTTGTTTCACAGCTCCTGTTAATGTTTTTCCATAAAACTCCCAATTAGCGGTCTCTAATTTAGTAGACAATTGACCCGCTGATTTATTTAATAGCGTCCAACGCATATAGGCTTTCCAATCCTCTACTTTATTTTCTTTTAGAATTCCTTCTAAAGCAGTTAAGTATTTAGGTTGAGAAACAATTAATGAATCGGTTTTTGGTAATCCTATTTGAGTCAAGTAACTATCCCAATTAATGGAAGGAGTTAGTTTTTGCAAATCTTTCACCGTCATTGGATTGTACGATTTTCTTCTATCTCTTCGTTCTACTCTATCAAATCTAGGTTTTGACATCGCAGTTTCAAAAGCAAGGATTTTTTCAGCCTGTGATTGTGCATCGGCTGGTTTTTCACCAATTAATTGAAGCATTTTGGCTACGTGAAGTACGTATTTAGCACGTTTTTCTTTCGAATCAGCATCTTCAGAAACGTAGTAATCTCTATCAGGCAATCCTAAACTCCCTGGACCAACATTAATTACATTTCTATTACTATTTTTAGCATCTACACCAATTCCAACTCCAAAAAATCCTAAACCACCAACAGGTGCCATTTGAGTAAGTAAAGCTTGTAAATCAGCTGTGTTTTTTACTGCATTAATTTTAGCTAAATAAGGTTTTAATGGAGCATATCCTTGCTTATTTCTACTAACAGTATCCATAATAGATTTATACAAATTAATGGCTTTCCCTTGATCTGTATTCGATTTATAAATAGGATTTTTAGCTGCTTCTTTCAAAATAGCTAACGCATCTTCATCTGTTTTTTGACGCAGTTCGTCAAAACTTCCCCAACGTGTTTTATCGTTAGGTATCTGAGTGTTGTCTAACCAAGTTCCGTTGACAAATCTAAAAAAATCAGCGCTTGGCTTTACCTTTTGATCCATGAATTTCACATTAATCCCAGGTTGCTTATTCTCTGTTGTAGTTTGAGCTTGACTTCCTGTAACAGACAATATTGCAGGAATCACAAAAAGAACAGTACTCTTAAATAACTTTTTCATTATTATTAATTTATAAGTGATATGACAAATCTATTGATAAATTATTTAAAAATTTGATTTTCATGTCCGATTTTAATATAATTCCTTTAACAAATACACTTTTGAATTTTGTATTTTTGCATCAAACAATTTTGATGAAAGCTTTTTTTTACAAATATCGAATCTTCTTTGGGGTACTAATTGTATTTTCAGCAGTGACCATCTCTCTGTTTTATATGGCATTAAAACCTGCTAAATCTCTACCTATTTACAATCCCGCCGATGTCAATCCCGAATTAGTAGATAGCACCGTGCAATATGTGAGTAAGTACCATACCATTGCTGATTTTTCTTTTGTCAACCAAAATGGAAAAACCATTACCCAAAAAAATTATGAAGGCAAAATATATGTTGCTGATTTCTTTTTCACGACTTGTGGTTCTATTTGCCCAAAAATGACCACCAACTTAGAGGAAGTACAAAAAGCAATTCTCAATAATCCTAAAGTAATGTTGCTTTCTCACACCGTTTTTCCTGAAACCGATAGCGTTCCTGTTTTAAAAGAATATGCCATTAAGCACCATGTTGTCGATAGTAAATGGAATCTTGTTACCGGAGACAAAAAAGCCATTTACACTATGGCTAGAAAATCTTATTTAGCAGTAAAACTAGGCAAGCCTGAAGAGTTGTACGATATGGTACATACCGAAAATTTTGTTTTGGTAGACCAAAAAAGACGCGTTCGCGGTTTTTATGACGGAACGAATAAAGAAGATGTGCAACGCCTGATTGAAGATATTGCTTTTTTGTCGGAACAATAAATCTACTTTTCGATTGATTTTTTTAGTATAAAAATGATATTTATCATTTGGTTTACTATTAAAATCTGTACTTTTGCAATCTTAATTCAATCTAAATAAGGTTTGCGTACCACATTAAATATACTCAAAAAGGGCGAAAAAGCGATCATCAAAGAATTTGATGTAGATGCTGTTCCGTTGAAATTATTAGAAATGGGTTGTTTGCCAGGCAATGTAGTTGAATTACTTCAAATAGCGCCTTTTGGCGACCCTTTGTACTTGAATATTAATGGTTCGCACGTAGCCATTCGAGTAGAAACAGCAAAAGAAATCGAAGTAGATTTAATCGAAAACAACTAATGCTAAGCAGTCACAATATCAATGTCGCTTTAATCGGGAATCCTAATGTGGGAAAGACTTCTGTCTTTAATCAACTCACAGGCTTAAACCAGCAAGTAGGAAACTATCCAGGTATTACGGTGGAGAAAAAAATTGGTTTTTGCAAATTGCCTAACAACTACAAAGCCAACATTCTTGACTTGCCTGGAACCTACAGTTTGAATGCAAGTTCCATTGATGAAAATGTGGTAATTGAATTATTGTTGAACAAAAACGACAAGCTCTATCCAGATGTGGCGCTTGTGGTAACTGACGTTGAAAACTTAAAACGAAACTTACTTCTTTTTACCCAAATAAAAGATCTAGAAATACCAACTATTTTAGTCATTAATATGGCGGATAGAATGGAATACAAAGGAATATCATTAGATATTCCGTTTTTAGAAGAGAAATTAAAAACCAAAATCGCTTTAGTGAGCTCCAGAAAAGGAACTGGAATTGAAGAGCTCAAACAACTGATTGTAAATTACAAATCCATCCCTAAAGAGCCTTGCTTAAATGCTTCGGTTATAGACGAAGAGTATTTTGAAGCCTTACGCAAAACGTTTCCTAATCAACTGCTGTACAAATTATGGTTGGTCATTACTCAGGATGTGAACTTCTTGAATTTGGATCGAAACGAAATTCGTAATTCCTATACCAAGTCGCATTCTGACTTAAAACGTTTGCAACAAAAAGAGACCATCAAACGCTACCAGTTCATCAATGATGTACTTAAAGAAGGACTCAAAATTGATCTCAATTCTGCCAAAGATTTTCGTGCCATTCTTGACCGAGTGTTAACACATAAGGTTTGGGGTTATGCCATTTTCTTTTTCATCCTCTTCGGAATTTTTCAATCCATTTTTGAATGGTCTAAAATCCCAATGGACTTTATTGACAATACTTTTGCTTCTTTTAGTGTGATGGCAAATGAAAATTTAGCCCCAGGCGTATTGACCAATTTAATTGCTCAAGGTATTATTCCTGGCATTGGAGGAATCCTCATTTTTATTCCGCAAATCGCCTTTCTTTTCATGTTCATTTCTATTTTAGAAGAAAGTGGTTATATGAGCCGAGTAGTTTTTTTGATGGACAAAATCATGCGAAAATTTGGCTTGTCGGGCAAAAGTATTGTACCGTTAATCTCAGGAACAGCTTGTGCTATTCCTGCTATTATGGCCACACGAAATATCGAAAATTGGAAAGAACGATTGATTACTATTTTAGTCACTCCGTTTACCACTTGCTCGGCTAGACTACCCGTTTATGCTATTATTATCGCATTAGTAATTCCGGAAAAACGCGTTTTTGGAATCATCAATATGCAAGGTTTAACCTTAATGTTGTTGTATCTTTTGGGATTTGGGATGGCGATTTTCTCCGCTTATATTTTGAATAAAATTTTGAAGATAAAAGGCAAAACCTATTTCATTGTAGAAATGCCCAATTACAAATTACCTATGTTTAAAAACGTAGCCATCAATGTGATTGAGAAAACCAAAGCTTTCATTTTTGGAGCTGGAAAAATCATTTTGGCTATTTCCATCGTATTGTGGTTTTTAGCCTCTTATGGTCCTGGTGAAAAATTTAAGAATGCAGAGAAAATCGTGATTGAAAAAAACCTAGCAAAACCATTAAATCATTCCGAGTTACAAAATGCTATTGCTTCGCAAAAATTAGAAAATTCCTATATTGGTTTAATGGGTAAAACCATTGAGCCTGCTATTTCACCTTTAGGTTACGATTGGAAAATTGGAGTAGCTATTATTAGTTCGTTTGCGGCTAGAGAAGTCTTTGTTGGAACTCTTGCCACGATATACAGTGTGGGCGATAGCGACAACGACAATACAATTAAAAACAGAATGCAAGCTGAAATCAATCCTGAAACAGGGCAAAAAATATTCAATTTTGCTTCTGGGATTTCGTTGTTATTGTTCTACGCTTTTGCAATGCAATGTGCCAGTACCATCGCTATTACTAAAAAAGAAACCAACTCATGGAAATGGCCTTTAGGTCAATTAATCTTCATGAGTGGACTAGCCTATTTGGTTGCTTTGATTGCTTTTCAAATTCTAAAATAGTGAATTATGATTCAAGAAATTCTAGCCTTTGGAATCCTCATTCTAGCCATTGCTTTTCTGATTAAAAAATATTTTTGGAAGAAAAAATCAGATAAAAATTGTGGGGACGATGATTGTGGTTGTGCCTAACCTAATTTGACATATAAATTAGTTGCTGTTTTATCGGAGACAATAACTTGCTTTTCATCTATTTTTATTATCACAGACAAATCGAACGGCTCTATGGCTACTATCTTTATTTTGGAACCTAAAGCAATGCCTTGTCTATCCAAATATTGTAAAAATTCAGCCGAAGTGTCTTTAACACCTACACAAATTCCCGTTTGATTTTCTTTCAAGTCCGAAAGCAATACTTTATCGACTTTAACCATTTGTCCGTTGCCGTCAGGAATAGGGTCGCCATGAGGATCTTCGGTAGGATGTCCTAAAAAATCATCTAATTTATCAATTAGTTTTTCGGAGCGAATGTGTTCCAATTGTTCCGCAACATCGTGTACCTCATCCCAAGTAAAATCTAATTTTTCGACCAAAAAAACCTCCCATAAACGGTGTTTTCTCACAATCATTTTAGCCATTAGTCTTCCCTTTTCTGTAAGCGAAGCGCCTTGGTATTTTTTATAATACACCAATTCTTTTTCGGCTAGTTTTTTAAGCATATCCGTTACTGAAGAGGCCTTGGTGTCCATCATTTCTGCAATAGCGTTAGTAGACACTTCTGCTTCATCAAAAGTGCTTAAATGGTATATTGCTTTGAGGTAATTTTCTTCTGAAAAAGTCATTCTTTTTAATTTACAGATTCATCTTTCACAATTAATAAGGGTACCGAAATCTCATGACGCAGTTTGTCAACCGTAGTTCCAAAAAGCAAGTCTTTGATGCCCGTATGACCGTGTGTTCCCATAACCAAGATGTCGTATTTTCTTTTATTTACAATTTTAGGAATTACCTTAGCAGGCTTACCAAAACCTAATTTTGTTTTGACTTTAAAGCCTTTTTCGCGAAACATTTTCTTGTACGATTGTAGCATCTTTTCATCAACTGTTGTTTCGTGATCATCCGTGTTTTTTCCATACATCATTGCTCCCACAGTTTCTACTACGTGAATCAAAGTATATTTAGCCTCCATTCCTCCTAAATTAAAGGCACTTTGAATGGCCGCCTTATCCGCAAATGAAAAATCAACAGCAATCGCAATATTTTTTTTCTGATGAAATTGTGTTTCAGAGAATCGCAATACTAAATCGTGTGGAGAATGGTTTTGTATCGTCAATTTTACTTTTGAAATAAAAGGAGTAAACACGATATACAGCAACAATATTAAAAATCCAAACGCAATTGGCACAACTGTGAACCAAAGAACCAAAGGATTCTCTGCTGTAGCCAACCACCCTTGAATTTCATCAAAAACTAATTTAAAATTAAGGACAACAATAATAGTGGCAATAATCCAAGCAACAACTTGGGTTAATTTGCTAATATGAAATCCATTCATTTTGGATTGATCACTCACAAAATGAATTAACGGAATAATAGCAAATCCCAATTGCAAACTCAATATTACCTGACTCAATATCAATAATTTTCCTGTAATTCCTTCGCCATAAATTACAATAACGGCAACCGCAGGAATAATCGCAATGAGTCTTGTAATGATTCGGCGCACCCAAGGTTGGATTCGCAAATTAAGGTAACCTTCCATGACGATTTGACCCGCCAAAGTTCCTGTGATTGTAGAACTTTGACCCGCAGCAATCAAAGCTACTGCAAATAAAATGGGCGCCCATTTTGTTCCCAACATGGGCTGGAGAAATTGGTATGCATCTTGAATTTCGGCTACTTCAAACATTCCGTTTCTATAGAATGTGGCGGCTGCCAAAATTAAAATGGCCGCATTGACAAAAAAAGCGAGATTCAACGCAATAGTAGAATCGATTAAGTTGTACTTTAATGCTTGCTTAATTCCAGTATCTGTTCTCGAAAACTTACGCGTTTGGACCAATGAAGAATGCAGGTATAAATTATGCGGCATAACAGTCGCTCCAATAATTCCAATCGCAATATACAAAGCCGATTCATTCGGAATAGACGGAATTAAGCCATAAATTACTTTGCCCATTTCGGGTTGTGCGAAAATCATTTCGAAAATAAACGAAAAGCCAATAATCGCTACCAAAACGATGATGAAAGCTTCCATTTTTCGAATGCCTTTATTAATCAAAAACAATAATAAAAAAGTATCCAAAACAGTAATCAAAACCCCTTCAAGTAATGGAATCCCAAACAATAAATTGATTCCAATCGCCATTCCTAACACTTCGGCTAAATCACAAGCTGCAATGGCTATTTCGGCCAAAAAATAAAGAATATAATTAACAACCGGAGAATAAGTTTCTCTCGAAGCCTGAGCCAAATCACGTTGGGTAACAATTCCTAATCTGGCACTTAAACTTTGTAATAACAAAGCCATCAAATTACTCATCAACAAAACCCAAAGCAAAGCGTAACCAAACTGACTTCCGCCAGCAATATCTGTTGCCCAGTTACCCGGATCCATATAACCCACACTCACCAAATAGGCAGGACCAATAAAAGCTAATATTTTCCTGAAAACCGACCCTTTATTTTGTGTCGCAACCGATTGATTGGCTTCTCCTAACGATTTTTCCATGGTAATAATCATTTAAAAATCAAATATATAAAATTAATTCGATTAAGGTAATTATTTTTTTAGACAAGTCTAAAAATAACAATTGTATCATTATCATCTTAAATTAATTACTTTTGAAAGGAATTTTCAAAAAGTGCGATGAAACAATACGACTACATTTTTACTGGAGCAGGCTTATCCGCTTTAATGACGGTCTATAAAATGGTAGTGTCTGGAAAATTTCAAAACAAACGCATTTTGCTTTTAGATGAAAATGCCAAACAAACGAACGACCGAACTTGGTGCTTTTGGGCAGAAGCCAACTCAATTTGGGAACCTAGCATTTCAAAAAAATGGAATTCAGCTTTGTTTGCCAATGCTGATTTTCAATTAAATTTAGACTTACATCCCTACCGATACAGCAAAATTCAAGGATTGGATTTTTACAATCAAGTTTGGAAATTGATTTCAAAACAAAAAAACATTGATTTTGTTCAAGAAAAAGTACTCGAAATCGAAGAATCGGAAAGCATTATTTTGGTGAAAAGTGAAACCCAAAGTTTTTCGTGTAGCCAACTTTTTAATTCGATTTACGATCCCAATTGGGTAAATCGTCAATCCAAATACCCGCTTTTACAACAGCATTTTGTGGGTTGGTTTATTCAAACCGAAACTCCTGTTTTCAATCCGGAACAAGCTACGTTTATGGATTTTTCAGTAGCCCAAAAAGGCAACACGCGTTTTATGTACGTTTTACCTGTATCAGAAACCGAAGCTTTATTGGAATATACTTTATTCTCTAAAGAGTTACTTTCAAAAGAAGAATATGAAACAGAAATTGAAAATTACATTCAAAAATTAGGCATTCGCAAATACCAAATTCTCGAAAAAGAAATAGGCAATATCCCTATGACCTGTTATCCTTTTTGGAAACACAATACCCAAAATGTAATCAATATTGGCACTACGGGTGGTTGGACCAAAGCCAGCACGGGTTATACTTTTAAAAATTCCGATAAAAAATCAACCGAATTAGTTTCCTTTTTAGAAACTCAAACTGATTTTAGAAAGTTTCATAAAAAGACTAAATTCTGGTTTTACGATTTGCTTTTATTAGACATTTTAGACCAAAAAAATGAAACGGGAGCGGCAATTTTTTCAGCGCTTTTTCAAAAAGGAAATACCCAACTTATTTTCAAATTTCTTGACGAAGAAACTTCCTTTTGGGAAGATTTGCAAGTGATTTGGAAATGCCCCAAAGGCCTTTTTATCAAAGCTTTGTTGGGCCGACTATTTCGATTTTAATTTAGCTATCCAACGATAACAAATCTTTATGATTAGAATCATTCTAAAGACGAGATTTCTATTTATCTTTGCATAAGATTTATTAAAATCAAATATCGTATAGCATTAATTTAATATAAAATAATTATGTATCCAGAAGAAATGGTAAGACCAATGAAAGCCGAATTAGTTGACGCTGGTTTTCAAGATTTACATACTGCTGAGGCTGTTGAAAACGCCATCAAAGGAGCAGGAACGACTTTAGTAGTAGTAAATTCAGTTTGTGGTTGTGCTGCAAGAAATGCACGTCCAGGAGCTAAAATGAGTTTAGAAGGAGCTAAAAAACCAGACCATTTAGTAACGGTTTTTGCAGGAGTTGACAAAGAAGCGGTAGATGCAGCGCGTCAACACATGTTCCCTTTTCCTCCGTCTTCTCCAAGTATGGCTTTGTTCAAAGATGGTGAATTAGTTCACATGTTAGAGCGTCACCATATTGAAGGGCGTCCAGCGGAATTAATCGCGGAAAACTTACAAGACGCTTACGCTGAATTTTGTTAGACTTGCCACAAAGGCGCTAAGTCACAAAATATTTCGAAACCATTAAGAAACTAATAAAATTAAGGTAACACTTAATGCAACTTAATTTCTTAATGGTTTTTTATTTTCAAATGGGTGCATTTTCAAATTTTCAAATTATATTTGCACCGCAACTCTTCCATTTAGAGTTGACAACATATTTCTCACTTAAACGTTTATAGCATGCAACTGTACAACACCTTAAGCGCAGAAGAAAGAGCCGAGCTGATTGATCAAGCAGGCCAACAAAGACTTACTTTGTCTTTCTATGCGTATGCCAAAATTGAAGACCCTAAAAAATTTAGAGACGATTTATTCGTTGCTTGGAATGCCCTTGATGCCCTTGGCCGAACCTATGTAGCCAAAGAAGGAATCAATGCACAAATGAGTGTTCCTGCCGAAAATTTCGAAGCCTTTCGCGAGACTTTAGAAGCGTATGATTTCATGCGAGGCATTCGTTTGAATGTGGCGGTAGAACACGACGATCATTCGTTTTTGAAATTGACCGTGAAAGTGCGCGATAAAATTGTAGCCGATGGCTTGAATGATGAAACTTTTGATGTAACCAACATTGGTGTACACTTAAAAGCCAAGGAATTCAACCAGATTTTAGAAGACCCTAACACGATTGTGGTGGATTTTAGAAATCATTACGAAAGTGAAATTGGACATTTTAAAGGCGCTATCACTCCCGATGTGGAAACTTTTAGAGAAAGTTTACCTATTATCAACGACCAACTACAAGACTTTAAAGACGATAAAAACTTGGTAATGTATTGCACGGGAGGTATTCGTTGCGAAAAAGCATCGGCTTATTTCAAGCACCAAGGGTTTAAAAATGTCTACCAATTAGAAGGTGGAATTATCAACTATGCAAAACAAATCAAGGAAGAGAATTTAGAAAGTAAATTCATCGGAAAGAACTTTGTTTTTGACCATAGATTGGGCGAAAGAATTACAGACGATATTGTTTCGCAATGCCATCAATGTGGAAAACCATGCGACAATCACACCAACTGCTCTAATGACGGTTGCCATTTATTGTTCATTCAATGTGACGAATGTAAAGCCGCTATGGAAAATTGTTGTTCTACCGAATGTTTAGAAACGATTCATCTTCCGGTGGACGAACAAATAAAATTGCGTCGTGGGAAACAAGTAGGCAATAAAGTATTCCGAAAAGGAAAATCAGAGAAATTGAAGTTCAAACATTCTGGCGAACTATCTGATACCGCTTTGGCTACAGCCCCAAAAACTAACGACATTCGTCAAAAAATAAAAGTAAAAAAAGCACTTATTGGTAAAGTTGAACATTTTTATGTAAAAGCTTCCATCGGACTTTTTGTAATTGAAAATCAAGAGTTAAATGTGGGTGATACTATCTTAATTTCGGGACCAACCACTGGAAACCAAGAATTAGTCTTAGAAAAAATGATGGTCAACGGAACCGAAAACACTACTGCAAAAGTAGGAGACAAAATAACTATGCAATTGCCTTTCCGTGTTCGATTGTCTGATAAATTATATAAAGTATCCAAAAATGGTACTGAAAATAGCTAATTAATAGCTCTAAAATACAACCTAATTAAAATCCCATTTCGTAACTGAAATGGGATTTTTACTTTAACAAAAAGGCTGTAAACTTAAATGTAAAAATACTATCTTTACACCTTATTCGTTTTAAGAACTTAAGTTGCATTCATTGCAACACTACATATAAAATTATGGCATGTACAAGTTGTTCAACTTCAGATGGTGGTGAACCAAAGGGTTGTAAAAATAATGGGACTTGTGGCACCGATAGCTGCAATAAATTAACGGTTTTTGATTGGCTTTCTAACATGAGTGCGCCCAATGGCGAAACTCCTTTTGACTGCGTGGAAGTCCGTTTTAAAAATGGAAGAAAAGAATTTTACCGCAATACAGAAAAACTAACCTTAAGCATTGGTGACATTGTTGCCACTGTAGCTTCACCAGGTCATGATATTGGAATTGTTACTTTAACAGGCGAATTAGTTCGTGTCCAAATGAAGAAAAAAGGCGTCAATCCTGAAAGCGCTGAAATTCCTAAAATTTATAGAAAAGCCTCTCAAAAAGACATCGACATTTGGTCGGCAGCAAGAGATCGTGAAGAGCCGATGAAAGTGCGCGCACGTGAATTAGCCATTGATCAAAAATTAGAAATGAAAATTTCGGATATTGAATTCCAAGGAGACGGGTCAAAAGCTACTTTTTATTATACGGCTAATGACAGAGTCGATTTTCGAATGTTAATTAAAGATTTTGCTAAAGAATTTAACACCAGAATTGAGATGAAACAAGTAGGTTTCCGTCAAGAAGCTTCTCGTTTAGGTGGAATTGGTTCTTGCGGACGCGAATTGTGTTGCTCAACTTGGTTAACTGATTTTAGAAGCGTAAATACTTCGGCAGCACGCTACCAACAATTGTCTTTGAATCCGCAAAAATTAGCGGGACAATGTGGGAAACTGAAATGTTGCTTGAACTATGAGTTAGACACTTACATGGATGCCTTGAAAGACTTTCCTGATTTTGACACTAAATTAGTGACTGAAAAAGGAGACGCTATTTGTCAAAAACAAGATATTTTCAAAGGATTAATGTGGTTTGCTTACACCAATAATTTTGCCAACTGGCACGTATTGAACATCGAGCAGGTTAAAGAAATTGTTGCTGAAAATAAATTAAAAAACAAGGTTTCTTCTTTGGAAGACTTTGCTATTGAAACGGTTGACGAACAAGAAAAGAATTTCAACAATGCCATGGGGCAAGAGAGTTTGACTCGATTTGACCAACCGAAGAAAAAGAAAAGACCAAACAAAAAACCAAGACAAGGACAAGGAGTTGAAGGAAATGCAGGAAATGCAGGAAATACAAGACCTGCTAATCCAAACAACAACAAACCTTCAGGAAATAATAACCGCCCGAATAACAACAAACGTCCGAATCCAAATAACAAAAGCGGGGAACCAAGAAAACCTATAATTATTACTAAAAATGAGGATAAAAAATAGTCTTGTTTTTCTTTTAATGGGTATTCTCTTTTTTTCTTGTGATAAAAAAAGAGTGTTTGACGAATACCATACTGTGGGAAGTGCTTGGCACAAAGACAGCACGGTTACTTTTCAATTACCCGAATTAGATTCGACTAAACGATATGATTTATTTGTAAATTTGAGAAGCAATGACAATTATCCGTTTAACAATCTTTTTTTAATTGTAGCTTTAGAATTACCTAACGGGTTTACCAAAGTAGATACTTTGGAATACCAAATGGCAAAGCCTGACGGCACCTTGCTTGGCGAAGGATTTACCGATATTAAAGAAAGTAAATTATTTTACAAAGAAAACGTAAAGTTTAGAGGAAAATATAAAGTATATATTAAGCAAGCCGTTCGAGAAAAAGGTAAAGTTCCTGGAGTGGAACAGCTTGAGGGAATTACAGATGTAGGTTTTAGAATAGAAAATAAAGAATAGAATTGTATTATGGCTCTTATTAATCGAAAAAAAAATCAGATACCAGACTCTGAAAAAGACATTCAATATTATTCCAAATTATTTTGGAAGTATTTCTTTTATGGAATGGGAGGCATTGCCTTGTTTTTCTTATTTGCTTCTTGGGGACTTTTAGGTTCTATGCCTTCATTTGAAGACTTAGAAAATCCAGATTCTAATCTAGCTACCGAAATCATTTCTGCTGATGGAGTCGTGATTGGTAAATACTTCGAAAAAAACCGTTCCCAATTAAAATACTCTGACCTGCCTAAAAACTTAGTCCAAGCCCTAGTCGCTACAGAAGATGCTCGTTTCTACGAACATTCAGGAATTGATGGCAGAGGAACATTAAGAGCTATTTTAAGCTTTGGTACTAGTGGAGGAGCGAGTACATTGACCCAACAATTAGCCAAACAATTATTCCATGGCGAAGGATCAAAATTCTTGCCTTTCCGTATTATTCAAAAAGCCAAAGAATGGATTATCGCCATTCGATTGGAAAGACAATACACTAAAAATGAAATCATCGCCATGTATTGTAATGTGTATGATTTTGGAAACAACTCGGTGGGAGTAAATTCCGCAGCCAAAACCTATTTTTCTAAAGAGCCTAAAAATCTTACTATTGATGAGTCGGCTATTTTAGTAGGAATGTTTAAAAATTCGGGCTTGTACAATCCAGTTAAAAATCCTGAAGGCGTTAGAAACCGACGCAATGTAGTATTGAAGCAAATGGAAAAAGCGGAAATTATTACTGAGGCTCAAAAACTAAAACTACAAAGTTTACCCATCAAATTAGACTTTAAATTAGAAAGTCATAAAGACGGAACGGCTACTTATTTCAGAGAATATTTGAGAGAATACATGAAAAAATGGGTAGAAGACAATAAAAAGCCTGACGGATCTGACTACAACATCTACAAAGACGGTTTACGCATTTACACTACGATTGATTCTCGTATGCAATTGCATGCTGAAGAAGCTGTTGAAGCACACATGGCTAATTTGCAAGAAGAATTTTTCAATCAGGCGAAGGACAATAAAAACGCACCTTTTGTCAACATTTCACAAGCCGAAACAGACCGCATCATGAATAAAGCCATGAAAGCATCTGCACGTTGGAGCATCATGGAATCGAACGAAAAAAGCGAAGAAGAAATTATTGCTTCTTTCAAACAAAAAACAAAGATGAAAGTGTTCACTTGGAAAGGCGAAAGAGATACTATCATGACACCTTTGGATTCAATTCGCTACTACAAACACTTCCTTCAATCAGGTTTAATGGCCATGGAACCACAAACGGGTAACATCAAAGCTTGGGTAGGTGGTATCAATTACAAATACTTCCAATACGACCACGTAGGGCAAGGGGCAAGACAAGTAGGATCTACTTTTAAACCATTTGTTTACGCTACAGCCATTGAACAATTAGGCATGTCGCCTTGTGATTCTATTTTGGATGGGCCATTTATGATTCGCAAAGGAGAACACAATGTAACTGAAGACTGGGAACCAAGAAACTCTGACAACAAATACCGCGGAATGGTAACTTTGAAAAAAGCCTTAGCTAATTCCATCAACACAGTATCCGCTAAATTAATTGACAAAACAGGTCCTGAAGCCGTAGTGGAATTGACACACAAATTAGGAGTAACGTCTGAAATTCCGGCACAACCATCAATTGCACTTGGAGCTGTCGAAATCACCGTACAAGATATGGTGGCGGCTTATAGTACCTTTGCCAACCAAGGGGTGTATGTAAAACCGCAATTCATCACTAAAATTGAGGACAAAAGTGGTTTAGTAATTTACGAACCTATTCCCGAATCGCACGATGTGTTGAACAAAGACATCGCTTTTGCAGTAATTAAATTATTAGAAGGTGTTACCGAAGGTGGTTCTGGAGAACGTTTGCGTACGCAAGGCGGAGGGAACGGAGACAACCGTTGGACAGGCTATCCGTATATGTTTACCAATCCAATTGCTGGAAAAACAGGAACTACACAAAATCAATCCGATGGTTGGTTCATGGGAATGGTACCTAATTTAGTTACTGGAGTTTGGGTAGGTTGCGAAGACCGTTCGGCACGTTTCAAAGGGCTAACCTATGGACAAGGAGCTACGGCTGCCTTACCTATCTGGGGGTATTTTATGAAAAAATGCTACGAAGATGAGAACCTACACGTATCTAAAGAAGATTTTGACAGGCCGGCTAACCTTTCTATAAAAGTAGACTGCTATTCTAAACCCGCTGCAGTAGTTAAAGACACAACCGATATTCAACAAGATACCGAAGAGTTCCAGTTGTAATACTGTAGTGCGGAAAACAAGAATTAGAAGCTATTTCCCGCCATTCACTGTATCTTTAAGGCTAAACCCTAGCCTTAAAGGATGCCGTTTCTGTCAGGGCTAAAGGTTGCATTTTCGGTTAGACGAACCAACTCTACAATACTGTTTTTCATTTCATGACCTAATACCAAAAAACATGATTAATAAAAAAGTATCCTCTGTTCAAGAAGCGCTTCAAGGTATTGAAGACAATATGACCATTATGTTGGGTGGCTTCGGATTGTGCGGTATTCCCGAAAATGCTATTGCCGAATTAGTTCAAAAACAAACCAAAAACTTGACCTGTATATCGAATAACGCAGGCGTGGACGATTTTGGCTTAGGCTTATTATTACAACACCAACAAATCAAAAAAATGATTTCTTCCTATGTGGGAGAAAATGCCGAATTTGAACGCCAAATGCTATCGGGCGAACTCGAAGTAGAACTTATTCCACAGGGAACATTAGCCGAACGTTGCCGAGCTGCCCAAACTGGAATTCCTGCTTTTTTCACTCCCGCAGGTTTTGGAACCGAAGTATCCCAAGGCAAAGAAACGAGAGAATTCAACGGAAAAATGCACGTTTTAGAACACGCTTTTCAAGCTGATTTTGCTATTGTTAAAGCTTGGAAAGGCGATACGGCGGGAAATCTTATTTTCAAAGGAACCGCGCGCAATTTCAATCCGTGTATGGCAGGCGCAGCTACAATCACGATTGCTGAAGTCGAAGAATTAGTCGAAGCGGGTACTTTAGACCCCAACCAGATTCACATTCCGGGAATATTTGTCCAACGCATTTTTCAAGGAGAAAAGTTTGAGAAGAGAATTGAACAAAAAACGGTGAGAAAAAGAATGTAACAATGAATTCATTTAATGGTTTAAGTACGTCATAAATCAGCCACAGATTTCACAGATTATACTGATTTTAACGGATAAATCCGTCGAATCTGTGAAATCCGTGGCAAAAAAATTTAACAAAGCATAAATATTAGTAAACAATACAAGAAAACAGGTAATTACTAAAAAATGTTATTTTAAAAAGCTTACTGATCCTTAATTTCTTAATGGTTAAAAAAAGAGAGTATGTTAGATAAAACCGAAATCGCAAAACGCATCGCAAAAGAAGTCAAAGACGGTTATTATGTGAACCTAGGGATTGGCATTCCAACTTTAGTAGCCAATTATGTTCGCAACGATATTTCGGTTGAATTTCAGTCGGAGAACGGAGTTTTGGGCATGGGGCCTTTCCCTTTTGAAGGTGAAGAAGATGCCGACTTAATCAACGCAGGCAAGCAAACCATAACCACACTTCCAGGAGCGAGTTTTTTTGACTCGGCATTGAGTTTTGGAATGATTCGTGGACAACATGTCGATTTGACTATTTTAGGCGCTATGGAAGTAGCTGAAAATGGCGATATTGCCAACTGGAAAATCCCAGGAAAAATGGTCAAAGGAATGGGTGGTGCGATGGATTTAGTTGCCTCTGCCGAAAACATTATCGTGGCCATGATGCATGTCAATAAAGCGGGCGAAAGCAAAATCTTAAAGAAATGCACCCTGCCACTTACGGGTGTGGGTTGTGTCAAAAAAGTGGTAACCGAATTAGCCGTTTTGGAAGTTACCCCAAAAGGGTTTCAACTATTGGAGCGCGCTCCTGGTGTAAGTATTGAACATATTATTGCATCTACTGAAGCTACTTTAATTATTGAAGGAGACATTCCTGAAATGATAATTGACTAATACACTCCCTGCAATTGCAATATCAAAAAGCAATATCAATTTCAAAATTTAATTAATCCCGTAGGGATGGCATATTGGTAACAACAAAATATACTGAGGGACGACATGGTTCTTTCACCACATAGAAACATAGACTTGAAAGTGAAAAAGTAAGAATGGATAGACGTTTCACTATTCACATAGGGGTTAAAAATTGAACTTCTAATTAGTAATCATTACTATTAACTAATCCCGTAGGGATGGAATTTTGGTAACAACAAAGTCTGCTTATAAGGAATAGTCCCGTAGGGACGACATTTCTTCTTCCAAAAAATCAAAAGGAAATCTACTCTAAAATCCGTAAATTAAATTTATATTGCGGTATATTGACACAATGAAACCAACTCAACCAAAAACTATGAAAAAATCACTCCTTATTCTCGTTCTAATTCTTTTCGGTATTGGAACTCAAGCACAAGAAAATGTTGACTTTTCCAAAAAGAAAGACATCATTTCCCCTGAAATTAATTCGGATAACACCGTTACTTTTCGATTGGATGCCAAAAACGCCAAAGAAGTAAAAGTACAAGGCGACTGTATTCCCGAAGGTGGTTTGTTAACCAAAGGAGAAGACGGCATCTGGAGCTTAACGACTAAAAAACTCAATCCTGAATTGTATAGTTATTCGTTTTTTGTGGACGGAGTTAAAGCTTTCGACCCGAATAATGCGTTTTTGATTCGCGATGTATCCACGGTAGTCAATGTGTTTTTAGTGGGTGGCGGAAAAGCCGACTTGTACAAAGTAACCGATGTCCCTCACGGAACGGTAGCCAAACGTTGGTACACTTCGCCAAAGCTTGAAAGCACTCGCCGTTTGACAGTATATACCCCAGCGGGTTATGAAAGCAACCAACAAAAATACCCTGTATTGTACTTGATGCACGGAGCGGGTGGCGATGAGAATGCGTGGATGGAATTGGGTCGTACGGCTCAAATCATGGATAATTTGATTGCACAAGGCAAGGCAAAACCAATGATCGTTGTAATGACGAATGGCAATGCCGATCAAACCGCCACACCGGGTGAATCTAGCGAAGGATTTGTGAAGCCTATTTTTATGCGTCCTGCTACGTTTTCTGGAAAAACAGAAGCGGCTTTTGGCGACATTATACAATTTATTGAAAACAACTACCGTGTAAAGAAAGAAAAAGCGTCTCGTGCCATTGCAGGACTTTCTATGGGTGGAATGCACAGTTTAGTCATCTCGGCTAATTACCCTAATACCTTTGATTATGTAGGCGTGTTTTCTTCGGCTATGTTACAACCGAAAGACTCCCAAGCAGCTGTCTATAGCGATTTTACTAACAAGCTAAAAACACAAAGAGACAACGGATTCAAATTGTACTGGATAGGCATTGGTAACTCTGACTTCCTTTTTGAACGTTCTAACGAGTACCGTAAACTACTAGACAGCCTACAGTTCAACTACCAATACCACGAAACAGCAGGAGGCCATACCTGGTCCAACTGGCGAGACTATTTGTCTTTATACGCTCCGTTGTTGTTTCAAAAAAAAAACTCCTTAAAACCCGTTGGGTGTAATTAGATTTATTTATAAACGATAGGTATTGTATTTGTATCGTCAGTATGTATTGATTTTGTCATTTCGAGGAACGAGAAATCTCATCATTTGATTTTTGTGTGTGATTCCTCCTTTGTCGGAATGACAAAACAGCATTTAATTTCTGTTTTTTAATAATTACACCCAACGGGTTCCTTATACTACTAACCTACATACTCTAGAACTTTAGAATATGTAGGTTTTTTTATGAAAAATATTCCCTAAATAATTTATTATATTTGTTCCAATAAACCCAAACTATCCCAAATGAAAACAACTTCTAGCCCCTTGACTTTAAAAATCTGATTTGTCTTTTCTATTTACACAGTAAACAAAAAAAACCTGCCATTACTGACAGGTTAAGATCTTAAACTTGGTTACGTTATCTTACAGATAAGAGGCTTTTCCAAGCATCACAATGCAAATGTAAATGTATTTCTTGAATTACTATATAGTAATAGCAATTTTATATTTATTCAACAATTTTTAAATAGTAGGATAATTATAATTAGATAGATACTACTTCAACTTTAGAAAAACCGAAAGCTACAAAGCAAAAGTTAACTAGCTAAGAAATTTGAAATAGGAAACCCTATAAAAAACGAAACCCAATAGTTTGAATTTCTTCAGGGACTAATGGGAATAAGATGATACAAAGGTAAAGTAAAATTTTGAAAAACAAAATAATTAATGAAATATACTGATTTTGTAGGTGTAATGACCCATCCGCGAATGAACCGCTATTTAATAGCTTGTAACGGCAATACCCGAAAGGCAATGACGCTTTATAGAAAAAATTTGCAACTCACTCAAGAATTATTTACAGTGATTAGTTGCTTTGAAGTGGCCCTAAGAAATGCTATAGACACTACTGCTACAATTGCATTAGGAAACGATTGGCTGAAAAATGCAGCTGTACAAGGAGGTCTTTTTGATTCTACAAAATGCCGATTAACTAAAGACAACATTAACGATGCCATCAATAAACTACATACTTACAGTCATTATAAGTTAGTAGCAGAATTAGGTTTTGGATTCTGGCGGTTTATGTTTGCACAAAATCAATTCAATGCCACAAAAAGAATCGTGTTGAGGGTATTTCCATCAAAACCAACATCAACACCAGACATTCAATACAACAATATTTATATATTTAACCAGTTGGCACAACTCAATGCCATTAGAAACCGAATGGCACACCATGAACCCATCTGCTTTTTGCCGGGACGACCTATAAAAGATACCGCCTATGCCAGACAACATTATGCTTTAATATTGCAATTGTTTCAATGGATGCAAATTGACGAAGCCGCTTTGCTGTATGGTCTAGACCACATTATTACTGTATGCAATGAAATTGATAGTTTATAACGTGAATTTTTATAATTACACACAATATTTAAAATACCACTTGCGTTACTATACTAATTTTTCTTACATTTGAAAAGCCCCTGTAACTGCATTTGACCCCAAATCAAATTCCTTTTACATATTTAATAACTAATAAAAAACAGCCGTTAGTAATTGCTTTTTTTGAAAGAACTTGTATAAAAAAGTTAGAAGTAACCTTAATAAATATAGTGTGATAAGGCATCGAAAAATAAAATACAATGATGAAAGTGGAAATGGTGAATATTCTATTTTTGAATCACGTGATTTTGAATTTGTAAATCCTATTGAACATTATTCTACTGCTTTTATAGCGAGTAATTTTACAATGATGAAAGATTTAGTATTGTATAGAAAACTTCCATTTTCTATTGAAATCATTGAAAAGACAATAATGAAAAAAGTTGTAATAGATTGGAAGGAAAAATTAAGTGAGACACTGAAAACTGAAATACCAGATAACTTTATCTCGGTTCTTAAAGCAGAATCAAAAAAAGAACAAGTAAGATTATTAAAAGATCAATCAATTACTCCCGAACAGCTACTTGCTTTTATATTCAAATCATATACGGATTTTGGATTTTCTTTTAGTCAATATATAGCCGAACACAATCATAAAGGTCTTGAGATTTCTAAAATGCCGCCAGTTGCCGGAATTGAAAATGGCAAAGTTCACAAAATAGGTAATACTACTTTAACTGATGGACAACTCAAACAAGCTATTGAGGAACGAAAAGTGATTGTTTCTAAATTTTTGGATAACGGATCTGAGTGGCACTGTTTATTTCTAACATATAATAGTTTAAAAGGAAAGGAAACATGGAAAAATGGCCAACCACATTATCATTATATTTCTAATAGGTTTGGAATTCCACGAGAGAAAGTTGTTGAACAATTAAAAAGTAATAACTATAGTTTAGGTAGTCTTCCACATATTGATTTGATTGGCTTCAGGGATAAAAATGAATAAAGACTACCTATAAAAGCGGTTTAAAGTAATTGTTAGTTAGCTTTGTTGACTTAAAATTTTTTTCTTAACGAAAAAAATCAAAAAATAAATATAATAACATAAATTAAAATGAAAAAAATCATACAATTAATCTGTTTATTCTTTAGCATTTATTCAAACTCTCAAACAGCTATTCAACTTAATAATAGTGGTATGAAAAAATATACTCAAAAAGAATATAATAATGCATTGTTGGATTTGAATAAAGCTATAAATAAAGATTCAAAATTAGCAATTGCATATTATAATAGAGGACTAATATATTACAGACTTGAAGAATACCAAAAAGCAATTAGTGATTATGATATAGCATTAAAAATAGATCGAAATTTTTCAATCGTATATGGGAACAGAGGTAATGCAAAAGATGCTTTAAAAGATTACTCTGCTGCAATCAAAGACTATAACATTTATCTTAACTTTAATTCAAAAGATGCTAATGTTTATAACGACAGAGGTTTTGCTAAATTAAAATTAAAAGATTTTGAAAATGCTATTGTCGATTTTGACAAAGCAATTAGTATAAATCCAAAATACGCTATTGCATATTACAATAGAGGTACATCCAAATATAAATTAGGCAAAAAAGGGAACGGGTGTGAAGATTTTAAAAAAGCAAGTAAACTAGGGTTTACGATTGCTGATAATACTATAACATCATATTGTAATTAAATATAGATTATATGAAATTTTCAATTTATTCTTTTTTCCTATTTTATTTTATTTTTCAAGGTTTTTCCCAATCAAAAAAAGACATAGAAAAGGCCTTATTTAATCCTTCTTATAAAGAATTAAAGACTAAAGGCAATATGATTGAATATTTCGATAGTATCGGTTATGTGTATTCAAATTTTAAATATAATGTAGCTACTAAAATTCCGAAGAAATGGAAATATGATCAAGGTCTAACAAAACACATGATTTTTCGTGCTTATGACGCTGATAGTGCATACACATATAGCATTAATGTTATTGAAACAAAATATAATGTTCAGAAAATATTTGACAAAGAATATAATAAATCCAAAGATTTATTTAAAAATAAATTTATAGAAGCAACTCAAGCTCAACTTAACACTCAAATTTATGATGTATATGATAGGTTAACATATTTAAAGAATAGAAAATCTATACGTTGGGAATACAAATTTATGGCTAAAGGGGATGATTATGAAATAGAAATGATTTCAATTATGTTTCAAGTTATGATTGATAATTTAACTTATACTTTTGGAGTTAGCGCTCCGATAATTTATTATAATAAAAATCCTCGTTTTTTTAATACCATCTTTAACGGTATTCATTTCATGCCTGACAAAACAAAACTTAAAAAAATTTTAATAGGAGAATAAAATTAGACATTTAACTCCAACATAAGTTTTGTCTTAAACTAAAATCTTTATAGGGGTGAAATTTTTCTTTAGAGTTATGTATTTCATAAATTATTTTAAACAATGTTAAAAACAGGTATTAAATAATGAAAAATAAAAAAGACTTTTATTTAATTGTATATTTAATTTCATTCATATTAGTTTGGGTAATCTATATTTTTTGGTTTGAAAATAATGAATTTGACTTAGAATTTAGAGAGAAAGAAATCGCAACAGCAACAATTTTCAATACTGGAACTAATGAAATTGTTGAAGAATTATATGACGGTAGAAAAACTAATGTATATGAAAATAATTACATTGAATATTCATACTATATAAATGGGAAAACATATAAATCTGGAGATAGTTATTATGAAGAAAATTATTCGATTTCAGATAAAATTGAAATAGAATATGTAAAGAACAATCCTTCTATAAGTAGAATTAAAGGACAACATAAATATAGTTTTAATTTTTTTATAAGAAATTTAATCCTTGTTTGTGTTTTTTCATTTTTAGTTATGTATTGCATAATAGAAATATTTGATTTTTTTCAAAAATTAATATTAGATAAAGGAAAACCAAAATAAACATATTTCCCCCCCGCTGCCGCGCGAATCCTTTCGCGTGGCACTTATTAAGATTCAAATAACAACTTAACCCTAGAACCTATGCCTCGCAAACTCCTTTTTTTAGTGGTTATTATAAGTTGCCTGCTATCCTGCAAGTCCAAGACCAACCAAATGGTCAATCACCAACGTGAGGGCAAATGGATTACTGTAGACACCCTAGATGAAATCTACACTATCAAAGGACGTTATCGTAATGGGAACGAGCTAGGGACTTGGAAACACTACCGCAAGGGTACGTTAGTTAAAAAAGAAAAATACCATAACGATAGTTCCCGTTTGACTTTCTATTATCCCAATGGAAAAATCATGAAAAAAGGACATACTCAAACCGACCGTAATGAGAAAGAAGACCATTGGTATTATGTAGGAGATTGGTATTTTTATAATGAAATGGGACAACTTGATTCTATAAAAACCTATAAAAAAGAGGAGTATAAAAAATAGTGTCATTTGATTTGTCATTCCGTCCCGAATCGTTAGGATGTTAGGAATCTAAATTAGATGCTGAAACGAGTTCAGCATGACAAAGACATAAAAAAACCTGCAAAACAATTATGCTTTGCAGGTTTTGTATTTTAAACCTACAAGGTTTTGATCCCGAAGCGTCGGGACTTGCAGGTTAGTCTTATTAAGTTACAAATTCTCAAAGAAATCATTTCCTTTATCATCGGTAATAATGAAAGCAGGGAAATCTTTCACGGTGATTTTACGCACCGCTTCCATACCCAATTCTTCAAAGTCCACTACTTCTACTTTCAAGATGTTTTCTTGTGCTAAGATAGCGGCTGGGCCTCCAATAGAACCTAAATAGAATCCGCCATAGGTTTTACACGCATCCATGACTTGTTTGGTACGGTTTCCTTTGGCTAGCATAATCATGCTTCCGCCTGCTTTTTGGAATTCTTCTACATATACATCCATACGTCCTGCAGTAGTAGGTCCAAAACTTCCTGATGCCATTCCGTCTGGGGTTTTTGCAGGTCCTGCGTAATAAATTGGATGGTTTTTAAAGTACTCCGGCATTGGTTTACCCGCATCTAACAATTCTTTGATTTTGGCGTGAGCGATATCACGGGCAACAATCAAGGTTCCGTTTAATTTCAAACGCGTTTTGATTGGGTATTGCGACAAATCAGCTAAAATATCCTTCATTGGTCGATTCAAATCTACCTCAACTGGCGCCTCCAAATGCGGTGGTGTAGCCGGTAAAAATTGTTTGGGATTGGTTTCCAATTGCTCTAAGAAAATACCGTCTTTGGTGATTTTTCCTTTGATGTTTCTATCTGCCGAACACGATACTCCTAACCCAACCGGACAAGAAGCGGCATGACGCGGCAAACGAATCACACGTACATCGTGAGCAAAATATTTTCCGCCAAATTGGGCTCCAATATGGCTTTCTTGACAAAATTCTAATACTTTTTTCTCCCATTCTAAATCACGGAAAGCTTGGCCCGCCATGTTTCCAGAAGTGGGTAAATTATCGAAATAACCTGCTGAGGCTTTTTTCACGGCAGCCAAATTCGCTTCGGCAGAAGTACCTCCAATCACTAACGCCAAATGGTAAGGTGGACAAGCCGAAGTACCTAAATCTTTGATTTTTTGACGAATAAACGTCTCCATAGATTTGTCGTTTAGTAACGATTTTGTTTGTTGGTACAAAAAGGTTTTATTAGCTGACCCTCCTCCTTTCGCTAAAAATAGAAATTCGTATGAAGTGCCTTTTTTAGCATAAATATCGATTTGAGCCGGTAAGTTCGATCCTGAATTTTTTTCTTCAAACATCGAAATCGGTACAATCTGCGAGTAACGTAAGTTCTTGTTTTGGTAGGTGTTGAAAATTCCTTTCGACAACCATTCGGCATCATCGGCTCCGGTGTATACATTTTCGCCTTTTTTAGCCATTACAATCGCCGTTCCCGTATCTTGACACGATGGTAATTGCCCCTCTACGGCTACCACGGCATTTTGCAATAAGTTGTACGCCACAAAACGATCGTTATCTGTCGCTTCAGGGTCGTTCAATATGTTATTTAGTTTTTGCAAATGTGCTGTACGCAACATAAACGATACATCGTTCATGGCTTCTTGTGCTAGCAATTCCAATCCTTTTGGATCAACGGTTAGAATTTCTCTATTGCCTAGTTGTTCTACTTGTACAAAGTCGGAACTGATTTTTTTGTATTGCGTATCGTCTTTTAAAATTGGATACGGGTCTTGATATATAAAGTCCATTGTTGAATTTTTTAGAGAAGTAAATTTACGGAATGTTTGCCATTTACACTCCAATTTATTTGCTAAATTACTATACTTATAATTGTCTTGTGTTTGTCCCTTCGCCAACGGATTTAAATTTGTTGCAACAAAATGGGTCGTTCCTACGGAACTTGAATATATATAAGAGCCATCGGCTCAGCCAATTTTATATGGCTGGACTTTAGTCTAGACTAATTAAAAAAACCAACTTGCCACCAAAATCGCTGTAATCACACAAACTAAATCCACCAAAAGCATGGTGCTTAACGCATATCGTGTGTTTTTAATGTTGATAGAACCAAAGTACACCGCAATCACATAAAAAGTACTTTCAGCACTACATTGAAAAATACTACTCAATCTGCCGGTTAACGAGTCGGCACCAAAAGTATTCATAGAATCAATTAAAAACCCTCTTGAACCAGCAGAACTAAAAGGTCGTAGCAACGCAACGGGTAAGGCATCTGTAATTTCTTTGCTTACTCCCAAATTAGAGAAACCAAAGGCAATCCAATCACTAATAATTTCAAACAAACCACTATTTCTGAAAAACGAAATAGCCACTAACATTCCAAGAACATAAGGAAAAAGAGAAACACCTGTTTTGATTCCGTTATTGGCTCCCGTTACAAAAGCTTCAAAAACCGTAGTGTTAGCCTCGGTAAATTGCTTTTCTTTAACAAAAGATAAAATCAAAGTAAAGGCAATTATTACCGCCAAAATCAAGGCAGAAAGATTAGAAGTGAAATAATTTTTACCAATTAAATCCAATGAATTTACATACATCAACAACCCAATAATTGCAGCGATCAAGCTCATTAACCCTATAACCAAAGAAGCGCTTTTGAAGTTGATTTTTTGTCTAATGCCAACAATAAGAAAGGCAGCAATAGTCCCAATAAATGATGTGATAATACAAGGCAACATCACATCGGCTGGATTGGTCGCTCCAGCTGCTGCACGATAACCAATAATAGACGTTGCTATTAATGTCAGTCCCGATGCGTGCAAACACATAAACATAATTTGAGCATCGCTGGCTTTGTCTTTTTCAGGGTTTATTTCTTGCAAACTTTCCATGGCTTTCAAACCAAATGGCGTTGCGGCCGAATCCAATCCTAAGAAATTGGCAGCAAAATTTAAGGTCATATAAGAAATGGATGGATGGTCTTTTGGGATGCTTGGAAATACTTTTACAAAAACTGGACTCAACAATTTAGCTAATTTTGCAGAGGCTCCCGAAATAATTAAAAGTTCCATCAAGCCACAGAAAAAGGCTAAATACGCAATTAACGGAATAATTAAATCCAATAAACTGTTTTTACAAGTTGGCAACAATCCATCTGATTTTTGAACTCCAGTATAGATTTTTACGGTTTTATTTTGGTACACATACGTGGTGTCGGCATTGATAGTATCGCGATTAACAATCATCGTTTGCTCTGGTGCATTTTTAATACTGTCTTTGACAAAAGCTGGAACTTGTTCGATGTATTTTTCTGAAATTAAAATCGGGTCGTCTTTTTTGCCATTCAACACATGGTCAATAGTATAACTACCCCCAGAAAACAAACTAAAAACTACAAAGGCAATTGAGGAAATAAAAATAGCCAACCAAAATCTACTTAATACCATAATTTATATTTTTTGTAAAAATATAGATTTAAACCCAATGGATTTAAAAAAATACAACACGAAATACACAAATCAATCTGTGTTAATATGTGAAATCTGTGTTTCAATTATACATGAATAATTTCGTCTTCAATCAACAAGTCCTCTCTGCGTAAACGAAGAAAAATCTGCGCAACAGCAATCGTGTCTTTTTCACAATAGGTCACGATGCGGTCAATGTCTTTTTCTACATAATACACATGCCCTACCTGACTGCCATCGATATCTCCTTTTGACGAAGGAATTCCCAATACTTTACACATCAGTTTCAACGAAGTAAAATGCTTGTAATCGCCAAATTTCCATAACTCCAAGGTGTCTAAATGCGGGATTTCCCATGGTTTTTTGCCAAATAAATTCAACTTATTCGGAATCGGAATTTGATTGATAATCATACGGCGCGCCAAAAACGGAATGTCAAATTCCTTGGCATTGTGTCCGCACAAAATATGTTGGGCTTGATTAAAATGATTGTTCAACAAATTATTAAAATCACGCAGTATTTTCTTTTCGTCGCCAAAAAAAGAAGTCACCCTAAAATTACGCACATCCCCTTTAATGACAAAATAACCTACAGAAACACAAACTATTTTACCAAATTCGGCCCAAATTCCAGCACGATCGTAAAACTCTTCGGGGCTAAAATCATCTTTGCGTTGGTATTGGGTTTTGTTTTCCCAAAGACCCTTCATTTCGTCGTCCAGCGAATTAAAATGTTCTTCTTCTGGAACGGTTTCAATATCTAAAAAGAGAATATGATTGAGGTTGATTTTTTCGATCATGGGATAGGTGGGTTAAATGGTAGATTGGTTAGATTATTAGACTAGTTAGATAGATTAGATTTTTAGAATAATTGAAATTTTAAAAATCTAAATTAACAAACTAATGGTATTTTTTCGAATAAAACATTCTAAATTTCTAACAATCTAAGAAGTCTAGATCTGTCTTACTCAAATAGACTTTGTTGTGTACTTGGATTTTCGTGTTCGAGCAGCCATTTTTTTCGCCATAAACCTCCTGCATATCCAGTCAATGACCCATCAGTGCCAATCACGCGGTGGCAAGGTACCACAATCCACAAAGGGTTTTTACCATTAGCCGATGCTACGGCACGAATCGCTTTTACATCGCCGAGTTGTTTGGCTAATTCCAAATAACTCATGGTTTTGCCAAAAGGAATTTCGCATAAGCCTTTCCATACTTTTTGTTGAAATTTGGTTCCAATTGGATTCATTTTAAAATCAAAATGCGTTCGTTGCCCATCAAAATACTCTTGCAATTGGGTTACAGCCTCCTGTAAAACAGACGGAATAACTTGGGAAACAATGCCTTCGTCAGCAATAGCGATTGCCGAAATACCATTCTCTTCGCCTTTGATAGTGGCTATTCCTAAAGGAGTTTTAATGCAAGCTGTTTCCATTGGATAAAGATAATTGATTTTGGTTGAAAACAAAAAACCATTCGAGTGGTCGAATGGTTTTGGTTTTTTAAAAAGCTTCCAGTCTAATAAGACTGTAGGTTTTTTGTTTATTTCTGTAATAAAATCGCTGCTTCTTTCGCAAAATAAGTCGAAATCAAACTAGCTCCCGCGCGTTTGATGCACATCAATTGTTCCATCATAATTTTGTCGTGGTCAAGCCAACCTCTTTCGGCTGCGGCTTTGATCATCGCATATTCACCAGATACATGAAAAACCGTTACGGGAACATTCACGGCATTTTTTACTTCGCGAACGATATCCAAATAGGCGATTCCTGGTTTTACCATCACCATATCGGCACCTTCTTCAACATCCCAAAGAGCTTCTTTTACCGCTTCAATACGATTCGCATAATCCATTTGGTAGGTTTTTTTATCCTTTGGTACTACAACATCGGCTTCTCTTGGCGCACTGTCTAAAGCATCGCGAAACGGACCGTAAAATGCCGAAGCATATTTAGCCGAATAACTCATAATGCCCACATTTTGGAAACCTGCTGCATCCAAACCTTGACGCAAACGCAACACTCTACCGTCCATCATATCGCTTGGCGCTACAAAATCGGCACCCGCTTGTGCATGCGAAACCGCCATTTTTACTAAGGCATCGTTAGTGGCATCATTAGCCACATCACCATTTTCAATAATTCCGTCGTGACCATAAATAGAATACGGATCCAAAGCCACATCAGGCATCACAATCATTTCAGGACAAGCCTTTTTGATAGCACGAATAGCTTGTTGCATCAATCCGTTGGGGTTCCACGCTTCTTTGCCTGTATTGTCTTTTAAATCTTCGCTCACTTTTACATAGATATTCACGGCACGAATCCCTAAAGCGAATAATTCTTGGGCTTCTTTCACGGTTAGATCAATCGAACGACGAAAAATTCCTGGCATCGATGGAATTTCGACTTGGATATTTTCTCCTTCTGCAATAAACATCGGAAACATAAAATCGGTCGGACTTAATGTGGTTTCGCGAACCAAACTTCTTATGGATTCGTTTACTCTTAAACGACGACCTCTGTGTAATGGAAACATACTATTTTACTTTTTTGAACCATTAAGAGATTAAGTTTATTAAGGGTTTGACTTAATTTTTCTTACTCTCTTAATGGTTTAATTTATACCCAATTTATGGGTTTTTCTAATACTTTCAATACTTTTTCTTCTTCGCTACCTGCCGCAGGATGGTAGTCGTAATGCCACTGTACATGAGGTGGTAAGCTCATCAAAATTGACTCAATTCTTCCGTTGGTTTTTAAGCCAAATAAGGTGCCTTTGTCGTGAACCAAATTAAATTCCACATAACGACCACGGCGAATTTCTTGCCATGTTCTTTGCTCAGGCGTATACGACAACTCTTTTCTTTTTGCTACGATTGGCAAATAGGCCTCAAGGAATGAATTCCCTACTTCGGTAACAAAATTGTACCAATCTTCCATTTTAATATCTTCGGTTTCTTTACAATAATCGAAGAACAAACCGCCTACTCCTCTGGCTTCATTTCGATGCGCGTTCCAAAAGTAGTCATCGCATTGTTTTTTGTATTTCGGATAGAACTCTGGATTATGTTTGTCGCAAGCCGTTTTACACGTTTGGTGAAAATGAATGGCATCTTCTTCAAACAAATAATACGGCGTTAAATCTTGGCCGCCGCCAAACCACGAATTGATTACATTACCCCTCTCATCGTACATTTCAAAATAACGCCAATTGGCATGAACCGTTGGCACCATAGGGTTTTTGGGATGAATCACCAAACTCAATCCACAAGCAAAAAAATCGGCTTGACCTACATTGAACAATTTTTGCATAGAATCGGGTAATTTCCCGTGAACCGCTGAAATGTTTACGCCTCCTTTTTCAAAAACTTGGCCGTTTTCAATTACGCGCGTTCTTCCGCCACCGCCTTCAGGTCTGTCCCATAGGTCTTGACGAAATTTCGCAACACCATCTATATCTTCTAATCCTTTACAGATTTGATCTTGTAGGTTTTGTATGTATTGGTAGAATTTATCTTTCATTGTAAATAGCGTTTAGCTAAAAGCTGTCAGCTGTCAGCTTATTTATTGTACTCTTTTACCGCTTCCACAAACGCTTTAGCGTGATCCACAGGAATATTCGGTAAAATACCGTGACCTAAATTAACGATGTAATTGTCTTTTCCAAATTCATCAATCATTTCGTGTACCATTTTTTTGATGGTTGGAATAGGCGACAACAAACGACTTGGGTCGAAATTTCCTTGTAAGGTGATGTTTCCTCCTGTTAAATAGCGCGCGTTTCTTGGCGAACACGTCCAATCTACGCCTAAAGCTGACGCTTTTGATTTCGCCATTTCGCCTAAAGCAAACCAACACCCTTTTCCAAAAACAATCACTTTCGTGTCATCAGCCAAAGCTTCCACAATTTGGTTGATGTACTGCCAAGAAAATTCTTGATAATCTACCGGAGACAACATGCCTCCCCAAGAATCAAAAATCTGAATGGCATTACACCCTGCTTTTACTTTTTCTTTCAAATATAAAATCGTGGTATCGGTAATTTTTTGCAATAAGGTATGCGCTGCCACTGGATTGGAGAAACAAAATCCTTTTGCAGTATCAAAACTTTTAGAGCCTTTCCCTTCCACAGCATAACAAAAAATTGTCCATGGCGAACCTGCGAAACCAATCAATGGCACCTCATCGTTCAGCATTTCTTTGGTCAATTTGATAGCATCAAAAACGTATCCCAAGGTTTCATTTACATCCGGAACAAACACTTGGTTCACTTGTTCCATGGTACGAATTGGATTCGGAATTATCGGGCCTAAATTATCTTTCAATTCCACATGAATTCCCATGGCACGTGGCACGACCAAAATGTCTGAAAACAAAATCGCTGCATCTGGTTTCACAATACGAATCGGTTGCACGGTGATTTCGGCTGCTAACTCTGGCGTTTCGCAACGCGTAAAGAAATCGTATTTGTCACGCAAAGCTCTAAATTCAGGCAAATATCGTCCCGCTTGACGCATCATCCAAACCGGTGGACGTTCTACTTTTTCGTTATTTAAGGCTCTTAAAAAAAGGTCGTTTTTAATCATTTTTATTTGTTTTGCCACAAAGGCACTAAGTTTAATTATAATATTCTTTAACTTCTGTAATTACATTTTCAACCGAAGGATATTCAGCAATTACGATATTTTTTATGTGTTTGTTTTCCAAGGCTTCGGCGGTAGTTTCGCCAATGCAAAAGCACATTTCTTTTTTAATGGTATTCTCTTTCAAATAACTTGCTACTCCTGACGGACTGAAAAACAAAATCGCATCTACAGTCTCCTTAATCTTATGTGGTTTCAACTGCGTTTCGTAAACCTCAATTTCGTTGAACTCAATTCCGGCATCTTTCAGCGCCAACGGCAACGTCTCTTTTCTCAAATTTCCGCTAAAAAAAGTATAGCTTTCATTGGAATATATCAAACAAATAATCTCGGTTAAATCCGACGCATAATCCGCATAAGCTACCACTTCAAAACCCGCATCGGTCAAAATGGTTTTACTTTTAACACCTACGCAAAATGCTTTTTTCGACTGAAGATCTGATTTATTTTCCTCAAATTTTGGATGTGTTAAAAAACTTCGCACCGCATTCTGACTCGTAAAAATCAAATTATTTTTAATTCCTTTCAATTCAAAATTCTTGGTTTCAACTTCTATGAAATTGGACTCCAAAACCTCCAAACCAATATCCGTCAACGCTTGTTTTTGATGACTCAAAAGTACTTTTGTCGATAAAATTCGGGTTGGAGTTGCCATTATTTTATTTTTATTAAACCATTAAGGCTGATTAAGTTTTGCTGTTAATTTTCTTAATCTCTTAATGGTTAAAATTTATTTTTTTAATTGTTTTTTAATTTCAGTCATTAATTCGGCACCGCCAGTATTCAAAATTTCTTGAGCGGAATGGAACCCTAATTTTTTCCACTCCGATATATCAACTGATTTTTCAATTTCAATTTTTTGTTTGCCGTCAATAGAAAACAAAACACCTTTAAATTCAATCGTATCTTTTTCTTCGTCGTATCGCGCTAAAGCTCCAATTGGTGCTGTGCAACCGCCCTCTAAAGTTTTCAGAAATTGACGTTCAATATAGGTGCAAATCTCCGTTTCAATATCGTTCAGTTGGCTCACCGCATCTTTGGTAAATTCATCATTTGCCATAGCTACCACTACCATTGCACCTTGTGCAGGAGCAGGAATCATCCAGTCTAAATTGATATAATTTTCAGGTTTGAGATTGATTCGTTCCAAACCTGCTGCGGCAAAAACAGCTCCGTTCCAATCGCTTTCGGCTAATTTTTGCATGCGGGTATTTACATTGCCACGCAAATCCACCACTTGGTGATTCGGGTATTTGTGCCACCATTGTGCTTGACGTCTCAAACTGCCTGTCGCAATCGTTCCTGATGTGGTTAAGAAATCTAGATTGCCTTTGTGAACCAAAATATCAAGGGTGTTAGCGCGTTCTAAAACTGCCGCTTGAACTATTCCTTGTGGCAAGGCAGTAGGTACATCTTTCATGGAATGCACCGCAATATCCACCTGCCCATTAATCATGGCAACATCTAGGGTTTTGGTAAAAATCCCTGTAATACCTAACTCATATAAAGGTTTATCAAGAATAATATCCCCTTGAGATTTTACAGCTACAATTTCGGTGGTATAGCCCAAATCATTCAGTTTTTTCTGAACGGTATGTGCCTGCCAAAGAGCGAGTTCGCTATCCCGAGTTCCTATGCGTATTGTTTTTCCTGCCATTTTTTCCCCTTTACACTTTAAAGTGTTTTTTACCACATAGAAACATAGAGCTTATGTTTTTTTTATAAAGAACTCGATAGATGTTTCACTCTTCACATAGTATTTCTCTGTGAAAAAAATATTTTTCTATCTCTTCTTTTTATACTTTCAAAATCTATGTTTCTATGTGGTTAACCCATTTTACTTAATTATATCTGTACTACTGTTAATTTTTTCAGACATAATAATTACTATTTATTTGTACTTGCGCCAATATTAAATACTTTTTCAATCCACTCAATACTTTCGTCCACCGTAGTCTCTTCGTCTTTAAGATGATTAGCAAAATGATTCGTAATTTTTTGAATGATTCTATTGCTGATAATTTCGGCCTGCTCTTCGTTAAAGTCGGCTAATTTTTTACGCTGAAAATTCAATTCTCCGTCTTTTATCGAATGTAGTTTCTCTTTTAAAGCATGGATAGTTGGTGCAAATTTTCGTCCTTTAGACCAAGTCAAAAACTCGTCTTTGATTTCCTCAATAATAGCCTCTGCTGCTGGGATATGTTTTTTTCTATTCTCTAAAGTCTCATCGGTAATTTGCGACAAATAATCCATGTGAATCAAAGTAACACCTTCAACATCCTCTACATTTTCATTCACATTTTTAGGAATGGATAAATCCAAAATTAATAATGGTTTTTTCAAATTCAGAATAGTCTTGTCCACCGTTGGATTCTGAGCACCTGTAGCGACTACCAAAACATCTGCTTTTTGAATTTCCAATTGCAAATCAGCATAATCTTTCACCACCACGTCTAATTTTTGCGCCAATTTTTCAGCCTTATCTTTAGTTCGGTTGATTAAAGTGATTTGTTCGTGCTTGGAGTGTTTTACCAAATTTTCACAGGTATTTCTCCCAATTTTTCCGGTGCCAAAAAGTAAAATATTTTTGTTGCTAATATCGTCTACATTGTTTAAAATGTACTGCACAGAAGCAAATGAAACCGAAGTGGCTCCCGATGAAATCTCGGTATCTGTTTTGATTTTTTTACTGGCTTGTATTACCGCATTGACTAAACGCTCTTGAAACGCATTCACTAAATCGACCGATTTGGCTTGAAAAAAACTGGTTTTGATTTGTGAAATGATTTCGAAATCCCCCAAAATCTGACTGTCTAAACCGGTTCCCACTCTAAAAAGGTGACCTACAGCTTCTTTATTTTTATATACAAAACCGTATTTTTGAAACGCTTCAACTGATCCATGACTGTTTTCACAAATCAATTTAATCAATTGAAAAGGGTGTTCTGCAAAACCATAAATTTCGGTTCTATTGCAGGTTGAAGTCACAATCAAACTTTCAATTCCTTCGTTTTTTGCTTGTTCAAGCAAGCGGGTTTTTGCAACCGCATCCAAACTAAATTTTCCTCTTATCTCCGCATCGGCTTTCTTATAGCTCAAGCCAACGGCATAAAAAGAATGAGGTTTTGATGTATGATGGTTCTCCATAAAGTATACTTTTCTAAAAAGTGGAACAAAAATATCATTAAGGGTTTGATAAAAATAACGCTACAAGGTCTATTTGTGTCGCTAAATGTTTTTTTGGATTGAAATCGTACTTTTATAGTAAAAAAATCTATTTTTGTACTAAAATCAAGTTGTTTTAAATTCGGTTTTGAACGTATTTTAAATACTAAACTTGGAATTAAATGGATTTTTATTGCTAAAAAAATATCGCTATGGGTTCTCAAGAAGTTATAAAAATTGAAGACGACTTTACTTTAATACGTTTTCAAAACGATAGTGCCGAACCTTTTCATGCCCAACGCGAAGTGGGCAGTGGACTGATTCAGTTTCATTTTGGCATCAAGGGAAATGCTAAATTCATTTTCAATCAAGGGAATTACGCCTTGGAATTAAAGGAAGAAAAATCGTTGCTTTTGTACAATCCACAAAAAGAATTGCCTTTAAACTTAGAATTGGCTCCTAATTCTTGGGCCATCTCGGTGATTATTTCTATCAAAAAATTTCACGCGTTGTTTTCTACTGAAGCCAATTACATTACGTTTTTGAGTCCTGACAACAAAGACAAAAAATACTATAACGAAGGCAATATCAGTCCGTCTATGGCAATTGTGTTAAGTCAATTGTTTCATTACAGTTTGCACCCTTCTATCAAAAACTTGTATTATAAAGGCAAAGGCTACGAACTATTAAGTTTGTATTTCAATAAAAGCGAAGACCCTAATGCTGAACAATGTCCGTTTTTAATTGACGAAGACAATGTTTTTAAAATTAAAAAAGCCAAAGAAATTATTATTGCCAACATGGCTGAACCGCCAGGTTTGCAAGAATTAGCCGACCAAGTAGGACTCAATTTGAAAAAATTAAAAATGGGTTTCAAACAAATTTATGGCGATACGGTGTATGGCTTCCTTTTTGATTACAAAATGGACTATGCCCGAAAATTGCTCGATAGCGGCTCCTACAATGTCAACGAAGTAGGACTGAAAATTGGGTACAGCACCGGAAGCCATTTTATTGCCGCTTTCAAAAAGAAATTTGCCACTACCCCAAAAAAATATTTAATGTCAATTAACACAACAGTATAAAAACACAAAAAATGAAAGGAGTATTATTAGTAAATCTTGGTTCGCCAGAAAGTCCAACTGCTAAAGACGTAAAGCCGTATTTGGATGAATTTTTAATGGACAAATACGTTATTGACGTTCCGTTTTTATTGCGTGCTTTGTTAGTTCGAGGTATCATTTTGCAAACTAGACCGAAAAAATCAGCTGAAGCATACGCTAGAATTTGGACTAGTGAAGGCTCGCCTTTGATTGTGCTTTCTAAAAAAATGCACGAAAAAGTGAAAACTCTGGTTGACATTCCAGTTGCTTTAGCAATGCGTTATGGAACAATGACTATTTTAAAAGGATTGCAAGAACTGCATGACAAAGGCGTGACCGATGTGATGCTTTTTCCATTGTATCCGCAACATGCTATGGCTTCTACTACAACCATTTTGGTGTTGGCAGAAGAGCTTCGCGCCAAGCATTTTCCTAACATGAAATTTACCAATGTTCCGGCTTTTTACAATAAACCGGGATATATTGAAGCCTTATCTAATTCTATTAAAAAACACTTGGAAGGTTTTGAATACGATCACTTATTGTTTTCGTACCACGGAATTCCGAAACGCCATATTCGCAAAACAGATGTTACCAAATCACATTGTACTATTGATGGTTCGTGTTGTAACACGCCTTCGCCAGCACACGAATTTTGTTACCGTCACCAATGTTATGAAACTACCAAACAAGTAGTGAAATTACTAGGTATTCCAGAAGGAAAATACAGTCAAACGTTCCAATCTCGTTTAGCGGGTGATAAATGGCTAACTCCTTATACTGATGTTGAAGTGAATAAAATGCCTGAAAAAGGAATTAAAAAATTAGCCGTTGTAACTCCCGCATTTGTTGCTGATTGTTTAGAAACTTTAGAAGAAATTGCAATGGAAGCCAACGAACAATTTTTACATCACGGAGGAGAAGAATTTATGGCTATTCCGTGTATGAATGACGAAGACGAATGGTGTGGTGTAGTGGCACAATGGATTAATGAATTCAAGAATAGCAATTAGTGATTATTTAAAAATGTAATAATGTACGACTATCTAAAATCTTTACACTTAATTTTTGTCATCACTTGGTTTGCGGGATTATTCTATATCGTGCGCCTTTTTGTATATCAAATTGAAGCTTCGGAAAAACCTTCTCCTGAAAAAGAAATTTTGCAAAATCAATTCAAAATTATGAGTTACCGTTTGTGGTACATCATCACTTGGCCTTCGGCCATTTTGGCGAGTTTCTTTGCTTTTTGGATGTTATTTTTCACAGAAATGGGCAATGCTTGGCTTCAAATGCCTTGGATGCACGTCAAATTAGGATTTGTATTCTTATTGTATTTGTACCATTTGAAATGCCACCAAATATTCAAACAATTACAAAATAACGAAGTAAAACACACAGGGAATTTCATGCGTATCTGGAACGAAGGCGCCACTATCATTTTATTTGCAGTGGTGTTTTTGGTGATTCTAAAAAATGCGGTCAATTGGATTTACGGTGTTATTGGCATTGTTTTGTTTTCGGTTTTAATAATGCTAGGATTCAAATTTTATAAACGAATAAGAGAAAAAAAGTAATTAGTAATCACTCAATATGGCCAAAAGCTTTAAAATAGCAATGCTTTCTCTTCGAACTAGGATTTTCCTTTCGATGATTGTATTGATTATTATGGCTTCGATCATTTTAGCTTCGATTTCGATTATTCAGTTTAAAAATGAAGCACGAGAATACCATCAAGAACGTTTAGAACGAAAAGAAAATGAAGTTAAAGAACATATTAATTATGTGCTTTCGACTACAACCTATCCGTTGACAACGGCCAATTTGCCTTTAATTTTTAAAGATAAAATTCACGAATTGGCACAAATTCACGCCATCGAAATCAACATTTACAGCCTTGACGGAAAATTGCTCAAATCCTCTAAAGAGTCTTTTTCAGTAGATAAAGTAGCGCCTCCTATTCCTAAATATATCCTGAAGTTAGTGCGGTCTTCTATCGAAAAGCGATTTGTTGATATCAAAACCATTGACGGGATAAAAAACCGTTCTTCGTATAGCCAAATCAAAGACGATAAATTCAAACCACTCGGTATTTTAAATTTACCCTATGTCGAGGACGATGGTTTTTACGAAAAAGAATTGAACGGATTCCTAATTCGTCTGGGGCAGGTATATTCGTTTATGCTGTTGGTCGCATTTGGCTTGGCCTATTTTCTTTCGACCTATATTACCAAGTCCTTAAAAACGATTTCCGATAAATTGAGTGAAACCAGTTTGAATCAGAAAAACGAAAAAATTGGGGTTGAAGCCACTAGCAAGGAAATCAATTTGTTGATTAAATCGTACAATGCGATGGTCGACGAGTTGGAAATTAGCGCCGTGAAACTGGCCCAAAGTGAGCGTGAAGAAGCCTGGCGCGAAATGGCAAAACAGGTCGCCCACGAAATTAAAAATCCGCTGACGCCAATGCGTTTGACTGTACAAAGTTTTCAACGAAAATTTGACCCTAAGGAACAAGACATCCAACAAAAAATGAAGGACTACTCAGATACCTTGATTCAACAAATTGACACAATGAGTGCGGTGGCTTCGGCCTTTTCGAACTTTGCTTCGATGCCTGCCCAACAAAACGAAACGCTGAATGTGGTTGAAGTAGTCGAATTGGCGTTGGATATTTTCAACGAAGACTATTTGGTTTTCGAAAAAGAAGAAGAAGAAATTATTGCTAAAATTGACCGCACACAACTCATTCGAATCATTACGAATTTGGTCAAAAATGCCATTCAAGCCATTCCTGAACAACAAAAATCGAAGTCTATTGTAGTTACCGTGG
>Ga0213920_1000253_pt1 | contig 48948 bp, 47 predicted proteins | sample McNCre1117MG_FD_161054 | JGI IMG/M metagenome (GOLD analysis project Ga0213920, IMG submission 161054) | Freshwater microbial communities from McNutts Creek, Athens, Georgia, United States - 11-17 MG | ecosystem: Environmental > Aquatic > Freshwater > Creek | place: USA: Georgia | collected...
ATTCGTTGCGGCAACCACAAAACATCTTGGTTTTGGTGTTCAACTCAACGTGCACTTCTAGACCGATGACAACCTCAAATTGCTCGAGGGCCTTTTCATAGTTCATCAATTCGTCTTTAGCCATTAGATGCGAACCTCCAACTCAGGTGCAAAATCAATCATTCGTTTACCCCAGATGTCTTCGTGCATCTTCTCCAGCGCTGCCCCAACCTGATATAGGCGAGCGTCCTCGCGAGCCGGTGCCAATAATTGCAAACCAACGGGAAGGTTGTCCTCGTCGGCAAGGCCAATTGGAATCGACATACCTGGAATACCCGCAAGGTTCGCCGGGATTGTTGCGATGTCGTTTAGGTACATTGCCAATGGATCTTCCAACTTTTCGCCGATTTTGAAGGCGGTGGTTGGAGCTGTTGGCGAAATCAGAACATCGGCTTTCTCAAAAGCAGCTGCGAAGTCGCGCTGAATCAGAGTGCGAACCTTCAACGCCGCACCATAGAAGTGCTCGTATGAACCGCTAGATAGCGCATAGGTGCCAAGGATAATTCGACGCTTTACCTCAGGCCCAAAACCAGCTTCGCGAGTTGCGGCCATAACACGCTCGATGGTTGGGTTGCCCTCTGGAGCAACTCTTAGACCGAAGCGAACCGAGTCAAATTTGGCCAGGTTGGATGATGCTTCGGCAGGAAGAATCAAGTAGTAGGCAGCAATTGCATACTCGAAATTAGGACATGAGACTTCAACAATCTCAGCGCCAGCCTGCTGAAGCAGGTTGATGCTCTCCTTAAAGCGATTCATTACGCCTGGCTGGAATCCCTCGCCCATCAACTCTTTGATTACGCCAATTCGCATGCCTTTGACATCCAACTTGCGGGCGGCCTCTGCCATTGAACCCAATGACTCTGGCAACGAAGTGCTGTCGTGTGGGTCATGGCCAGCGATTAGGTCCTGGATGAGTGCAGAGTCGAGAACATTTCGAGAAACTGGACCAACCTGGTCAAGTGAACTAGCCAAAGCGATTAGCCCATACCGAGAAACGGCTCCATAGGTTGGCTTGTTTCCGACGGTGCCTGTCACTGAAGCGGGGAATCGAATAGACCCACCGGTGTCAGAACCAATGGCTACTGGAGCCTGGAAAGAAGCCACAACAGAGCTAGAGCCACCACCGGAACCACCTGGGATTCGGGTTAGGTCCCAAGGATTGCGACTTGGACCGTAGGCAGAGAATTCAGTAGACGAACCCATGGCAAATTCATCGAGGTTGGTCTTACCAAGAATTGGCAAACCAGCTGCACGAATTTTCTTTACAACGGTGGAGTCATAGGGCGGGATCCAACCCTCAAGAATCTTCGATCCCGAGGTAGTTGGAGCATCGGTCGTGGTCAAATTGTCCTTGACCGCAATCGGTAGCCCGGCAAGCTCGTGCAACTTCTCCCCTGCCGCACGGCGTTTATCTATTTCGGCCGCTGAAGCGAGTGCAGTCTCTGGATTTTGATAAAGGTATGAGTGCACATCGGCATCAACGGCTGTGCTTCGCTCTAGGTGGACCTTGGTCAGTTCGACTGATGAAACTTCGCCCTTTTGTAAAAGCTGAATGAGTTCGCTTGCATTTTTACGGATTAGTTCAGACACGTTCTACTCCTCATCCAGAATTGCAGCAACTCGGAAACGACCTTCGCCGCTGTCTGGTGCCCCTGAAAGCGCTTCAGCCTGCGTCAACGATGGCTCCACGATGTCCTCACGGAAAACGTTAGCCATTGGAATTGGGTGGCTGGTTGCCGGGACATCAAGGCCGGCGAGGGCCTCATTCACTTTGGCAACGGAATCGACGATTAACGATAGCTGCTCGGTAAATTGCTCGACTTCAGCATCGGTCACCAGGATGCGGCTCAGGCCGGCTAGGTGACGCACTAGATCAGGGGTAATTTCAGACATGAATTTCTCTCAAAAGTGGGAGTTGGTATAACTACGAGTTTAGTCGGCGAGAAAATTCATCCTCGTCGATAACCTCGATGCCAAGCTCTTCTGCTTTGGCAAGCTTTGAGCCGGCATTCTCACCGGCAACCACGAAGGACGTCTTTTTAGAAACCGAAGATGCGGCTTTGCCACCGTTACTGATTATGGCCTCTTCAATTTCATCTCTGGTGAATTGCTTAAGCGAGCCGGTGGCGACGATGCTTAGGCCGGAAAACTTACCGGTAGTTTCTTTTGTGGCGCTTGGGCCTTCATGGCCAGGCGTCTCCAATTGCACGCCCGCGCTGCGCCAACGTTCAATGATTTCTCGGTGCCAATCGGTCGCAATCCAGTCGCGAATTGATTTGGCGAGCGTCGCCCCGACGCCGTCCACTTCAGATAGTTCGGCCTCACTTGCGGCGAAAATGCGATCCAGCGAACCGAAGTGTGCGGTCAATGCGCGGGCGGCCACCGGCCCCACGTGTCGAATCGAAAGTGCGACCATTATTCGCCAGAGCGGCTTGGTTTTTGCCTCTTCCAAGTTTCGCAAAAGCTTCAAAGCAACTTCGGCAGGGGTGCCGTCCTTCTTTCGGAAGAAATCTACAATTTTCGGCTGACCGGCTGAATCAAGCTTGGGAAGCCCAGAGTCTGGGTCGAGAACTTGCGCCTGAATCGGTAGTAAATCCTCAAGCGTTAGGTCAAACAGGTCGGCTTCAGACTTTAGCGGGGCTTCGAGAGGAGCCACCGGTTGGGTCAAGGCAACGGCGGCCACGTAGCCGAGGGCCTCAATATCGAGCACCCCTCGCGAACCAAGATAGGCAACGCGTTCGCGGAGCTGAGCAGGACAGGATTTAGCATTCTGACAGCGCAGGTCTACATCGCCTTCGCTTGAAGGCTCAAGCGGAGCTCCACAGGTTGGGCAATTGGCTGGCATCACAAAAGCGTGCTCGCTGCCGGTTCTGAGTTCGATTACCGGGCCCAATATTTCAGGGATGACGTCCCCCGCTTTTCGTAAAACTACTGTGTCACCAATTAGTACACCCTTTGCCTTGACAACATCCTGATTGTGAAGGGTGGCGAATTCGACCACGGAACCTGCAACTTTTACCGGTTCGACAACGGCATAAGGTGTTGCCCGACCAGTCCTGCCAATGCCAATTCGAATGTCTACCAACTTGGTATTGACCTGTTCGGGTGCGTATTTATAGGCAATGGCCCATCGTGGCGCTCGGCTGGTAAAACCAAGTGCGGTTTGGGCGGCGAAAGAGTCCAATTTGACGACTACGCCATCGATTTCATGTTCGAGGGTATGACGCTTATTTTCGAAGCTGTCTATATATGCGAGCACCTCGGCAGGAGAGGCGAGTACCTCGTATCGGTCAGAGGTAGGCAATCCCCAAGATGCCAAAAGCTCATACATCCCCGATTGATTAACTATTGCCTGGCCGTTGATCAAAGGATTTGGCCAGGCCCCAATGCCATGGACCAACATTCGCAGCGGACGACTGGCTGTGATTCGTGAGTCTTTTTGTCGTAGCGAACCGGAGGCGGAATTTCGCGGATTAGCGAAAGGAGCCTTTCCCTCGGCAATTAGGCCTTCGTTCAGCTTTGCAAAGTCGGCAACGCCGAAGAAAATCTCTCCCCTTATTTCCACAACTGGTGGATGACCAGAGCCATTTAGCTTTCGGGGAATTGACTTGATAGTGAAGACATTCTGGGTAACGTCTTCACCCATTACGCCATCGCCTCGGGTGGCAGCAGATACTAAATTTCCATTTTCATAGCGAAGGTTGATTGCGAGTCCATCGATCTTCAATTCGCAAAGATAAGGTCCTGGGCCAGTTTTATCGAGCCAGTTCAGCATTTCTTCATGGCTGAAAACGTTGTCCAGACTCATCATGCGGTCGAGATGCTCGACCGGCGCAAAAGCTTGGTTTGCCGCGCCACCAACTGTTTGAGTTGGGCTATCTCCGGTGATTAATTCGGGATGCTGAGCTTCCAGCAGCTCAAGCTCCTGCATGAGCGAGTCATACTCCGAATCGGCAATTAAGACCGTGTTTCCCTCGTAATAAGCTCTGCGGTGCTTGTTTATCTCGTCGACAAGCTCCTGAATGCGAGTGGCCGCAGCTTGTTGAAGAAGATCCACTACGCGCCAACCAGATCTTCATCGGCTGGCACTGCGCTCACTGTTTTGTCGATTGTGGTTTGACCCAAGACTCTGGTTCCCAAATATAAAACGGCCGTCTGGCCCGGGGCCACGCCCAGTAGGGGTTCTTTGACTCTGATAACCAGTTCCCCGCCAACGATTGCGAATTCGGCTGGGACAGCCTCGCCGTGAGCGCGAACTTGAACCAAGATGTCGCTCCACTCATCGGTGGATTTTGGCGCTTGACCGCACCAGGTAAAACGTGTCCCAGACATCTCTGCGATGGCTAATGCGGCTTGAGGGCCAACTACCACAGTGTTTGTCTTAGGCCTTATTTCAAGAACGTAGCGAGGTTTGCCGTCGGCTGCGGGTCGGCCAATAGACAGCCCCTTGCGCTGCCCAACGGTGAAACCGTGGGAACCCACATGAGAACCTAAGACATTTCCTGCACGGTCGACGATGTCTCCCGTGGCGTTGCCGAGTTTGTCGGCAATCCAATCTTGAGTGTCGCCTTCAGGGATGAAGCAAATGTCATAGCTGTCTGGCTTGTTGGCAACCGATAATCCTCGGGCTTCAGCCTCTGCGCGAATTAGATCCTTTGAGGCCGATGCGCCCAGAGGAAACATTGAGTGCTTGAGCTGCTCTTCAGTTAGCACCCCCAGCACATAGGACTGGTCCTTTGCCATAGCCGCCGATCGATGAAGCTCTAGGTTGCCCGCTTCATCAGTCAACAGAGTCGCATAGTGCCCCGTGCAAACAGCATCAAAGCCCAGTGCCAGCGCCTTTTCCAAAAGTGCAGCAAACTTGATGCGCTCATTGCATCGCATGCAAGGGTTGGGAGTTCGGCCGGCTTCATACTCGGCGATGAATTCATCTACGACTTCTTCTTTAAAGCGCTCGGAGAAATCCCAAACATAGTAAGGAATGCCAAGAAGACTCGCCGCTCGCTGTGCGTCCATCGAGTCCTCGATGGTGCAGCAGCCCCTAGAACCCGTCCTCAAGGTCCCAGGCATACGCGAAAGGGCAAGGTGAACTCCAACAACTTCGTGCCCAGCTTCAACGGCGCGTGCAGCCGCAACGGCAGAGTCAACTCCACCAGACATTGCGGCTAAAACCTTCATGAATACAGTCTACTTTGAGGGAAGTCCGGCCCTCTTGGCCGATTCATGAGCCGCTGGAAAAGCCTTTAGGAACCCTTCGATGTCAGCCTCGGTAGACGTGTAACCAAGAGTCACTCGAATTGCCCCGGTTGCTTCATCCTCGCTCCTGCCCATTGCCAACAAAACGTGAGAGGGCCGATTTACTCCCGCAGTACAGGCCGAACCCGCCGAAACCGAAAACCCAGCGGCATCCAAGAGAAAAATAAGCGAATCGGCGCTGCAACCGGGAAAAGTGAAATGTACGTTGCTCGAAAGACCGGGTGCAGACCCTCTACTGAGTTGAGCTTCTGGGACGATCTCCAAAATGCCATCGATTAGTAGTTGACTCAATCTTGCTAGACGCAACTCTTCTTCGGGCTGATTCGCTAGCGTTTCTGCAACCGCAGCGGCAAATGCGGTTACTCCCGCAGAATTCATCGTGCCCGATCGCATCCCACGCTCTTGCCCACCACCATGAACCAGCGATGCCAATTTGACTGACCGGCCAACCACAAGAGCGCCAACACCCACCGGGCCACCCAGTTTATGAGCGCTGACTGCAAGGGTCGCGAGCTGACTCGCTTCGAAATCAATTGGAATGTGGCCGAATGCAGCAACTGCATCCGAATGAGTAGGAATCCCATACTTTGCCAACATTCGAGAAATAGTGGGGATGTCGGATATGACGCCGGTTTCATTATTCGCCCACATGAAACTACCGAGTGCAACTGACTCGTTGAACTCCTTGAGGTAAGTTTCTAGCCAATTCAGATCAAGAACTCCGCGCTCATCAACTGGCACTAACTGGACCTTGGCTCCCTGGTGATCTTCGAGCCAGTAGCTTGGGTCCAGGGCTGCGTGATGTTCAGTGCCAGCGGTCAAAATTACGTTTCGGTTCGAATCAATAGAATTTCGATTCCAAAAAAGACCTTTGATGGCCAGATTATTGCTTTCGGTGCCACCTGAAGTGAATATGATTTCGCTTCGATTTGCCCCGATTGCGAGCGCTATCGACTCACGCGCGCTCTCCAGCAAATTTCTTGATTCCTGGCCAAATTTATGCACCGATGATGGATTGCCAACGCTAAGCAAGGCTTGACTATATGCCTCCCAGACTGCCGGGCGCATCGGGCTAGTTGCGGCGTGGTCTAGATAAACAGGCATAACTCAAGATTAGTTTCTAAAGCTTCAGTTAACTTGGCTGAAATGCTCCACCGGTAGGATTTCAAGTATGTTTGCCTCTGTGCCTGCCCCGGGAGTAATGGGCGTTACCATTGCCAACGGTATTGGCGCAATCCGCGTCTACTCTGAAACAGCATCCAAAATTGAACTCTGCATTTTCGATGACACCGATGTTGGCCACGTAGTTGAATCCATTGATTTGGCCAATACTGACGGCGCCATTTGGGAGGGTTCTAGCAAACTTCTTTTGCCAGGCACAAAGTATGCCCTGCGCGCGGATGGCCCAGCTGGACCACGCAATGCCTTTAACCATCAACTATTTCTAATTGACCCGTTTGCTCGTGGCGTTGTCCGTCAAAATGCTCGCGAATACCACTGCGTGGTAATTGACGACAATTTCGACTGGGATTCCGTGGCCAAACCAAACATCCCGATGGATGAATTGATCATTTATGAGGCGCATGCCCGTGGTCTAACTCGAGGAAATCAAGACCTGCCCGATGAACTACGAGGCACCTATGCGGCTCTCGGTCACCCAACGACGATTGAACACCTGAAGAAAATCGGAATTAATGCCGTCGAGTTGTTGCCGATTCACATGTTCATTTCCGAGCCAAGGCTAATGAGTATGGGCTTGATCAATTACTGGGGTTACAACACCATTAATTTCTTTAGCCCACATCCAAGATATGCCAGCGCTGCTTCGCGTGAAGCAGGGCCGCAGGCAATCATCGATGAATTGAAGACGGCGATTCGCGAGCTTCACCGCAATGGGATAGAAGTAATTCTCGACGTTGTCTATAACCACACTGCCGAAGGTGGCGGTGGCGGATTGACTTATTCATATCGAGGTTTGGATAACTCCAATTACTACCGCATGGACGACAACGGCCACTATCACGACACCACGGGCTGCGGTAATTCACTTAATTTTGGCAATCCACACGTGTTTCACATGGTCTTGGAGAGCCTCAGGTATTGGACCGAAGAGATGCAAGTGGATGGTTTCCGCTTTGACCTTGCGGCCACGCTCGCTCGAAACGAGATCAACCACTTCGATCCGAATCACCCACTTCTTCGAGCAATCGTGGAAGATCCAATTTTCAAAGACTCGAAAATGATTGTTGAACCCTGGGATGTCGGCCTCGGCGGCTGGCAAACAGGTAATTTTCCTGATCGATTTAGCGAGTGGAACGATAGGTTCCGCGATGACATTCGTAAGTTTTGGCTTTCTGATGTGGCGGCCGCGAGAAAAAGCGGCAACCACTGGAACGGAGTTGCGGATCTTGCAACTCGACTTTCGGGTTCCCGAGACATTGTCGACGGTCCAAGTGGCCCGCTTGGTTCGGTGAACTTCATCACTGCCCATGATGGTTTTTGCCTCAAAGACCTGGTCAGCTATGACGTCAAGCACAACCAAATGAACGGCGAAAGCAACAGAGACGGGACGAACGGAAATCACTCGTTTAATCACGGCTTTGAAGGTTCGGGAGCTTCACCAGAAATTAGAGCGCAGCGAAGAAAGGCCGCCCGAAACCTAATGGCTACCCTGCTCTTTTCTGCGGGAATCCCGATGGTTACTGCGGGCGATGAGCGCGCCAAGACTCAAAATGGCAATAACAATGCCTATTGCCAAGACACCGTTATGAGTTGGGTCAACTGGGAGTTGACCCGTCATGAACAAGACTTCGAAGAGACATTTTCTTATCTGACGAAACTTCGACGGGAAAATCCAGTCCTTAGACCGAAGATTTTTAGCGGTTTCGATGAGGTGAATGAACACCAGGATATGGCTAAATGGTTCAACGCCAGCGGCCAAATCATGACCGATGAGGACTGGCACAATTCAGAGTGCCGCACAATTCAGAGGTATTCCGAGCATTTAAATTCAGATGGCACTCGCAGTGCAATGATTTTGGTGGTGCACGGTGCAGAGACCGTCCAGGAAGTGTCATTGGCTCCGATGCCAGACATAAAAGCGAACCAATTGGTCTGGAATAGCGCATTTGATGTTCCTGCTGACGACTTCGCCACGTATCTTCCGGCTGCAAATATATCCATGTCTGGAACTTCAATACAGCTATTCCGCTGCCAGTTCTGAGCGCCAGCCATTTCGATTAGTTAACGACTGCGTAAAGCATTCGTGAAAGCGCTTAAATTCTTTGGAAAATTAACTAAGTTGTTGAGTGTGAGCAAAATAACTGGAATTTCATACACCCACGAAAATCCAATCGGGCGCCTTCCAATACTGGGAGTAAAACCTTCGGTTGAAGCAGGGCGTTGGCCCGCGAAGGCTTTCGAAGGTGAAGTCATCCCATTCAGCGCGAATGTATTTCGAGAGGGCCATGACGCTCTGGGCGTTGAGCTTTTGCTCACCAACCCCGAAGGCAAACAGTCGACCCATCGAATGGATTCTGGTGCGCCAGGCATGGATCTTTGGCACACAAAAGTACAGCTCGATAAAAAAGGCATCTGGCGCTTTCAAATTCGAGCATTCGCAGACGACTATGAGACCTGGCACCACAATGCGATGGTCAAGCTAGCAGTTGGTGTTGATGAAGAACTTATGATGCTTGAAGGAATTGCACTCTTCACCCGAGCAGCAGCAGAAAAAGGACGAAGTGCCGCTAACGCTAAGCACCTTGTCGAAGTTGCAGAAAAGCTCGCTCAGACCAATCGCCCGGCCAAAGATCGATTTGCAGATGCCGAGGCTCCCTCAATCCTCAAGGCGGTAGCGGCCCAACCAATCCGCTCACTCATTACCCTGAGTGAAGAATTCGTGATCAATTGCGAGCGAGAACTTGCCGGATCGGGTGCTTGGTACGAGTTCTTCCCAAGATCTGAAGGCGCCACTTTTGATTCCAAATCAAAGACTTGGACGTCCGGTAATTTCAAAACAGCCAGCAAGCGATTGCAAGCCGTGGCCGACATGGGCTTCAACATTCTTTACATGCCACCGATTCACCCAATCGGCGTGGCTTTTCGCAAAGGCCCAAACAATACTCTTACGGCTGGACCTCAAGACCCTGGGTCTCCATGGGCCATCGGTTCCGCGGAAGGAGGCCACGATGCGATCCATCCAAATCTTGGCACTGAAAAAGACTTTGCCGCCTTCGTAAAGAAAGCCAACAGCCTAGGACTCGAGGTTGCAATGGACTTGGCCTTACAGGCCTCCCCTGATCACCCGTGGGTTAAGTCAAATCCTGAGTGGTTCACTACCCGCGCTGATGGGACGATCGCGTACGCCGAGAATCCTCCAAAAAAATATCAAGACATCTTCCCAATTAACTTCGACAATGATCCTGAGGGAATCCACTTTGAAGTCCTACGAGTTGTGAAGCTTTGGATTTCCAGGGGCATCAAGATTTTCCGAGTAGATAACCCGCACACCAAACCAGTGGCCTTCTGGGAGTGGTTGATTGGCGAAATCAACCGGGAATTTCCCGACGTGATTTTCTTGGCTGAAGCATTCACTAGGCCGTCAATGATGCACGCACTTGGCAAGGTTGGTTTCCAACAGTCCTACACATACTTCACCTGGCGGAATACCAAGCACGAGCTCGAAGCATATTTGCAGGAACTGGTTCACGACTCTGCAGATTTCTTCCGTCCAAACTTCTGGGTTTCCACTCCAGACATCTTGACCGAATACTTGCAGTTTGGCGGGCCAGCCGCCCACAAGATCAGGGCGGTTTTGGCGTCAATGTGCACACCTAACTGGGGCATGTATGCCGGCTACGAACTTTGCGAGTCGGTTGCCCGTCCAGGTGCCGAAGAGCACATCGACAGTGAAAAATTCGAGTATCGTCCTCGAGATTGGGATGCAGCAAAGAAGGGCGGCAGAAGTATCGCCGACTTCATTACGAAGCTCAATGAAATTCGCGCAGATCATCCTGCCATCAGACAACTTCGAAATCTTGAAATTCAAAGCACCGACGACTCAGCCATCATGGCCTTCAGCAAGCATCTAGCGGCAGAACACACTGGGACAGGAAAGTCGGATACCATCCTGGTCGTTGTGAACGTGGACCCTCACGCTGTTCGAGAGACCACAGTCCACCTGGATTTAGCCAAGTTGGGTCTTCCGCTCGGTTCCAGTTTTCAGGTGGAGGATCTTTTATCTGGTGAGAAGTACACCTGGGCAACAGATAACTATGTTCGCCTTGATGCCTTCACACAACCCGCGCACATTTTCAAAATAGGCAAAGTACTCTAAGGGAATTTCAGTTTCAAAAAGACAAGAGGATGTAATGGCAATCAATAAAAAAACCGAGGTAAGTTTTCCTGAACTTCCACTTGACTTTGTCTGGGCTGTGTCCAGCGGCGCCCATCACGACCCGCACTCGATTCTTGGCGTTCATCCTCATGAGAAGGGATGGGTGGTTCGGGTCTCACGCCCAATGGCCAAGACTGTGACAGCCGAGCTTGCCAAAGATTCGGTGGAACTAGTTCACCTCGAGAACGGCCTTTGGCAGGGGTTTATTAGTGGCAAAAAAGTTCCTGACTATCGCATTGCAACCACCTATCAGGACGGCAGCCAGTGGCGTTCCGACGACGCCTATCGTCACCTGCCAACCCTGGGAGAACTAGATCTTCACCTAATTAGCGAGGGTCGCCATGAGGACCTTTGGAATGTTCTTGGTTCACACCTCCACTCGGTCAAGGGTGAACTTGGCTTAAGCCAGGGAACGCGCTTTTCAGTCTGGGCTCCAAATGCCAAGGCGGTTCGAGTGGTTGGCGACTTCAATGGCTGGAACGGCGTCGCGCACGCGATGCGCGTTATGGGTTCTTCAGGCGTATGGGAAATCTTCATTCCAGGAATTGGCGCAGGCACCAAATACAAGTACGAGATTCTTACTCAAGACGGAAACTGGATAACTAAAATCGACCCGCTGGCTCAGCAGGCAGAAACTCCTCCGTCAACCGCTTCGATTGTTACCCATTCCAGCCATAAATGGGCAGATAAGAAGTGGTTAGATTCTCGTTCGAAGCGCGACGCACTAAAGTCCCCGATGTCTATTTACGAGCTCCACGCAGGCTCTTGGCGCATCGGTCTCGACTATCGAACGATGGCTGATGAGCTAATTCAATACATTCAGGAACTGGGCTTCACTCACGTTGAATTCATGCCGCTGGCCGAGCACCCATACGGCCCATCCTGGGGTTACCAAGTTACTGGCTATTACGCGCCGACCTCCCGCTTTGGTTCGCCAGATGACTTGCGTTACCTAATTGATCGTCTTCACCAGGCAGGTATCGGCGTTATCCTCGACTGGGTTCCAGCGCACTTCCCCAAAGATGAATGGGCACTCGCAAAATACGATGGTCAGCCGCTATATGAGCACGCCGACCCACGTCGAGGAGAGCACCCAGACTGGGGAACTTTGATTTTTGACTTTGGTAGAAATGAAGTCAAGAATTTCTTAGTTGCCAATGCTCTTTATTGGCTAGAAGAATTTCACATCGATGGTTTGCGTGTCGATGCAGTGGCATCGATGCTTTATCTTGACTACTCTCGCGAGGGTAACGAGTGGCTGCCTAATCAGTACGGCGGTCGCGAAAATCTAGACGCAATTGCCTTCATGCAAGAGGTGAACGCAACTGCTTATCGCCGCAACCCGGGCATCATGATGATCGCCGAGGAATCAACCAGCTGGGGTGGAGTTAGCGCCCCGACCGATGGTGGCGGCTTGGGATTTGGTTTCAAATGGAACATGGGCTGGATGAATGACACCCTCCAGTACATCGAAAAAGACCCGGCCTACCGCAAATACCACCATGGCGAACTCACTTTCTCCATGCTTTACGCGTACGACGAAAAGTTCATCCTGCCAATCAGCCACGATGAAGTGGTGCACGGCAAGGGCTCGCTCCTGTCAAAAATGCCTGGCGACCGGTGGCAGCAACTCGCAAATGTTCGCGCCTATCTAGCCTTTATGTGGGCTCATCCAGGCAAACAACTTCTGTTTATGGGCTCTGAATTTGGGCAACAGTCCGAGTGGAATCAAGAGCGGGGTCTAGAGTGGTGGATCTTGGATCAGCCAAGCCACCGCGGCCTTCTCAACTTGGTGTCAACGTTGAACCAGACTTATCTTGCTAACCCAGCGATGTGGCAACTCGACCACCATCACAGCGGATTCACCTGGATTGATGGCGGAAATGCAGATCAAAACATTTTGACATTCCTGCGAAGTGATGATGCCGGAAACCCGATTGCGGTAGTGATCAATTTCGCCGGAAACCCTTACCACGATTTCCGTTTAGGACTGCCGAAGCCTGGCACTTGGAAGGAAATCTTGAATACCGATGCGGAAGCGTTTGGCGGCTCAGGAGTTGGCAATTTCGGCCAAATCGAAGCTAATGGTGAGGGAACTCACGGGCAACCGCATTCAGCAACAATCAGTATTCCGCCACTCGGTGCAGTTTGGTTTAAACCAGCTAAATAGACCTGCAACTAGTAGACGAGTGCAACTAGTAGAGGAGTGCAGCGAGCTGGCGGCGCGCGGCAGCGAGTTCAGGTAGCTCTGGTGGGCCAATGAGAAACAGCTCCAGGAGGTGCTTGCGAAGTGTTTCGCGCTCATCCCCAAAAACCGTGGCCAATTTGGTCAGAATGGTTGAAAATCCCTCACCCGGATGTCCAACCGCAACGCAAGCATCGGCTTTCAAGATAACCTCGTCTATTGTGCTCGGAGCCGAGCTTAAAACGGTCTCAAAATCGATACCTTCGGTTCGCTTCAATAGATTTGCTTGAGCCAATCCCGCAATTGCCAGGCTATCCCCCGGATTTTCCTTGATCGCTTCTTCGTACTGCCTAATTGCCTCGGGATAGTTACCGGCATCGATGGCATCATATGCAGCCTGATGGCGTGGTGGCAGAGCGGCTGGAGCTGGCTGGTCCAAGCCTGCATCTTCAGAAACCGTGATGGTTCCATTCATGCCATTCTCGGAAGCGATTTCCAAAACACGATCAAAAACCACTTGCAAATTTGCCTCGGGTTGATCGCCATCAAACAAAGGAACCGGCTGCCCCCGAAGCAAAGCCAAAACTGTAGGAGCGGACGCAACTTTGAAAGCTTGCGCGACCTTTTGGTTCGCATCGAGGTCAATTTGGACCAGGAGAATGCGCCCGTTGTAAGCCTTGGTTATTTTTGCCAATTTTGGGCTGAGGGTTTTGCTTTGCTCGCTCCAGCCAGCAAAGAACTCAATGACAACCGGCAGCTGATTCGAGATCTCAATAAAAATTCGAAGGTTTGCTTCGGTACCTTGAGCGATTAGCCCTGGAAGCTTAAGCAAATCAGGATTGACAGAAGCAGCTTGAGCGGCAGCTGGGTCAACTGGAGGTTTGCGTAAAGATGAGAGATCCACAGCACCTGCAAAGTTGGCCCGAGACATGAAATCAGACATTAGAGACCTCTCACGCTTACTAGCCCCTGTGTGACACCGATCAGGCGTATTTTGGCGCTTTCCGATAGTGCTGGAACAAAGAAAAGTAGCATATTTCCGTAAATTGAACGGACTCCCTTGGTGGAACCATTGGCACCAAGGATCAGCGCTTCTTGTCCAGACACCCCAACGGCCGTTCCAGACTTTGTAGGTCGAATCAGGTAGGTATCGCTCATATACACGGCGACTAGAGCACCGGCTTCAGTGGTCGATAGCCCAATCACGTTTGCATCACCGAGAGTGTGGGTGAACGTAATCTTTCCGTTCTTTAGGTTGGTTACTTGCTGTTGCTGGTTTGTTGACATTTGCTTGAAGAACTCATCGTGAGACACGTCAAATAACTGCGCGCTCAAACTGCTTTGACCCTTGTTGATCAGATCGCCATAGGCAGTTGGCAAATTGAGTGGTGGAACTTTCAAAAACAAAGATTTTGGACCAACCGGGAAGGCACCGTTAGTGGCCGAAGGAACAGCTGGAATCTTTGCGCCTGGCATTAGTCGTACTGTGTACCAAACCTGGTAATTCTCTCTAGGGGAATGCTGTTGAAGAACTATAAGTTGCGGTAATGCGCTATCTCCGGGCTCATCAGTCACTGCCATAATGCTGCGGGGCCAAGCAATTGAAGCGGCAGGGAGACTAAAAGAAAGTGGGCTCGACACAATGGATGGTAGCGCAGGAATTGTTTTGTCTTTAGAGCGCAAGAAGTAGTGCACTTCTCGAAGATTCAAAGCCGGGCCGGTAAATCGAGGAGTCAAATATTTTTTATTGTTTGAGTCATCTGCCGCCTTGGCAGCTTCTGCGACTTGCGACAAAATTCTCTTCAGCTGCGAGGCGACCACAACTGGCGGGGCAACTGAAACGGATGTTGGCGAAGGTGATGCGCTCGGCAGTGCCTGCGGTGCACTTGATGAGCAACCACTAAGAAGTGCAATAGTTGCCAAACCTGCAGGAAGCGCCATTCTTGCTCTGCCTGCCGCTCGCCTTCCCTTAGCTGGAGCGAAACTCACTTTGCGCTTGGCCTTATATTTTGGACCGGATGGCGCCTTAGGCAGGCGGCGCTGCGGGCCGCGCTTTCTGCGTCGCTCGCTAAAGTGCAAAATGGCCAGAATGATTGCCGCGATCATAAGGGCTACACCAGAGGCCATAAGGATATTCGACCAGGTGAAATCATGCAGGATTGGCCACAGAATTGACACGCTATCCGGGGCGTTTCTGAGACCATCACTGGCGATTAGCACCGCACCTTGATTAGAAGAACTCGTCGCTAACGTAGCTCCCCCAGTGCCTGAAGTTGAGTCTCGCCATAAATCCGAACCGGCTGGAGAAAAACCCGGCGCAACTCCAGTAAATTGTTTTGCCTCGATGTCGGTGTGCTTCTTGTTGAGCGGCAGACTCACATAGGCGGATTTACCTATAAAAGCAGAAATGTCGGCCTCTCGGCCGCTGGAAATGAACACCGTTGGACTGTTGCCGGAAACGGTAATTTGGGGATTTCCAGGATGCAGCGCCAGGGTCTCATGGGGAACAATTACAAATGGACCGGTAGCGGAATACTTCACCGAAACCGAGACACTCGTTGGCGGAGCCCAAATTGTGCGCTGACCCAGCCCGAAAAGCACGAGAAAAACGGACACGACAAACATCGCTGCGGCAATCAAAAAGCGCATGCGATATCCAATCAGGCTAAACTTGAGGCGGGTTAACGACCAGTTAACATTCTACCGAAGCGCCTAGGAGCAGCATTTTGTCTGTCGAAGAGACCGAATTCCCCGTTGCCCTGCGCGGTTACGAACGCGGCCCGGTTGACGATGCGTTGCTCGATCTTCGCAAGCAAGTACTACAACTATCTGCACAGAACGCACAGCTCGCAAATGAGCTAAAAGAAACCACAAAGGCCTTAGAAACAGCTCGCGAAGAACTTCAAGAGGCTGGCAAGCCAACCTACACCGGTGTTGGAGCCCGCGCAGCGTTGATATTGAGCACCGCTGAAGACCAGGCGGCACACTTGCTTGCCGAGGCAGAGCGAGAAGCTGAGCGCAAGCGCAAAGCAATTGCTCTTGAGGTTGAGGCACAACGCGGTGAGGCCAAGGGTTATTACGATTCTTTGGTTTCTGAGGCACAACGCCGTAGCGACCGAATTATCGGTTCAGCTCGTAGCGACTACGAAGAAATTATCGCCAAAGCTAAGCAAGAGGCAATGCGCATCGCAGATGAAGCGGTTCGAGAGGCTGGTTCGATTCGTGGTGCGATCTCAACCGAGGTAGCCAAGATGCGTGCCGCTGCTCGCCGCGAAATTGAATTGACTAAGGCCAAGGTTGATCGTGACCTGGCCGAGCGAAAGCTAATCGCATTCCGTGAAAACTCTCGCAACCTTGACTTTGATAGCGCCGCTGCACTAATCACAGACCAGGCGAGAATTGATCTTGAACTTGAGCTGACAGCCCGCCGCGCCGAAGGTGAAGAGGAATACCTAAAGAAGCACCAAGAGGCGGTTGCAACCACGCAGAAGTACTTGGATGATGCGAACTCTCAGCTTTCAAGCGCGCTTACCCGCGCCAACGCTGCTCGGCTTGAAGCTGAAACCTTGGAGGCAGCCGCAATCTCTTTCAATCAGCAGACCACGACCCTTAGCCGTCAGAAGGCCGACGCGATCATCGCCGCCGCTGATGCTGAAGCTAGAAGCATTGTGGCAACGGCACAAATTGCCGCAGCACGAGAAATTGCAAAAGCAACTGAGGCCACTGTCAAGATTTCCGCTGAGCGAGATTCAGTAGATGTATATCTAAAGAATTTGCGAGCCGTTCTCGACGGCGCCGGCAAAACCACGGCTTAATTTCAACGAGCAAGGTAGGTTTGTGACTATGCAGGGGAATACACGAATCTCAAATGCCTTCCAAGTAGGTTTACTCGGCGGTCTAGGCGTTTTGAGTGCGCTAGTTATCGGTGGAGCGATCGAGACACTAGCGAACGTAATCACCTATGTTTTCGCCGCGATATTTATCGCTCTGGGCCTAGACCCAGTCGTTACCAAGCTTGAATCACTCGGCATAAAGCGCCCCTTAGCAATCGTCATCGTGGTTGTGGTTTTACTTGGCGGACTTGGAATTTTAGTTTGGGCAATTCTGCCGACTCTTGCTTCGCAGGGTGCGCACTTTATTGAAACAGCGCCGGCGGTAATTATGGGCTTCGGCAAGCTCTCCTGGGTTGTGCAACTCGATAAGCAGTTCGGTGGCGCGATTTCCAACGCAATAAGTGCTGCCACCGTATTTTTGGGAAATTCCGCAAATTGGCCGACAATGCTGGGTGGCGTTGTTCAAGTGGGCGTAAATATCTTCAACGGCTTCTTCGCCGGTCTAGTGATCCTTATCCTGAGCCTCTATTTCATGGCCTCACTAAACCGATTCAAATCATTCCTTTACTCTCTGGTTCCAGCAACAAAGCGAGTAAAGTTCCACGACATTTCCGAACAGATTGCGACTTCGGTTGGAAGGTATGTAATTGGGCAATTCTCAATAGCAAGCCTCAACGCCATTCTCAGCTACATATTTATGACTGTGGCTGGTATTCCATTTGCCTTGGTCCTCGCATTCATAATTTTGCTACTCGGGCTTATTCCACTGATTGGCACAATTACCGGCGCAACGATAGTCACCCTGGTTGCACTTAGTGTGTCCCCAACCACAGCGATAGTGGCAGCCATTTACTACTTGGTTTACATGCAGCTGGAATCATATGTGATCAGCCCTCGTGTAATGAACAAAGCCGTGGCAATTCCAGGTGCCGTTGTAGTAGTCGCAGCGATGTCTGGTGGTGCGCTACTCGGAGTCCTCGGAGCCTTGGTCGCCATTCCGGTTGCTGCTTCATTCATTTTGATTATTCGACAGATCTTGATGCCACATCAAGATTCAAAGTAATCAGTTAATTTAGATCTACCGAATCCGGCATCGGATAAGCTGCAGGGTTGACGACCCTGACAATTTCATTCAAGACTCGAGTGGTGGAAGCTTCGCCAACCCAAAGGTGTTTTGCTCCATCGATGCCAATTACCTGGATATCGTCAACCAACTCAAACCGCTCACGGGCTTCATCTGGTTTCAAATAATCATCAAATTCAGGAACTAAGGCAATCAGGTGCTTTCCGCTTCCATTCCATCGAAGCAATTCCTCTTCTGAGGTGCGATGCAGTGGCGGAGAGAGCAAGATTGCTCCTAAAACATCCTCGAAAACACCGTATTTCAAGGCAAGTTCGGTTCCGAAGGACCACCCAACTAGCCATAGATTTGGCAAGCCACGGCTCTTTGCAAACGCGACAGCGGCTTGAAGATCGGCCTGCTCGGTGACCCCGTGACCAAACTCCCCCTCGCTGGTGCCATGTGGTGAGCTAGTCCCCCTGGTGTTGAACCTTAGGACGGCTAAGTTTGCCAAGAATGGCAATCTGTTCGCTGCTTTTCGCAAAATGTGCGAGTCCATAAATCCACCATGAGTTGGCAGAGGATGAAGAGTAATCAGCGTTGCAGTCGGTTTGCCAGATGATGGCAGCGCTAGTTCACCGATAAGAGTGAGGCCGTCAGCAGTCCTAAGTTTTATGGGTTCGCGCGTACTAGGAAGTTCGACACCTGATCTTATTTCAAGGTTCAAAGCAAAGGCCCCTGAAATGACTTCCAGCATGCGTTGTGAAAGTGACGTCGGGTTTCTGGTCCGCGAATCTCATCCCAGGCCACGATGTGGCTGACGCCCTTAACAATTTGGAGGTTGCAATGTGGGCAGACCCAAGTTTTGGTGTCGTCAGCATTTGCGCCGACGCTGGTCTGCGTGGTGTATTCGACACCACGTTTGATCGTGGTTTGACGTAACCCAAAGCGCACGGCATTGAAATCCAATTCCTCCGTGACTTCTTCACGCGCCTTAGATCGCTTTGGCCGGTTACTTCGGGGCACTAGTACCAACCAAATTTGTCGGAGTGCGCCAACGCTCCACACGGTGCACCAAAGCGAGCCTTTATATATTTGACTCCCCAACGAATCTGAGTTTCCGGGTTGGTGAGCCAGTCAGCGCCCTCACTTGCCATTTTTGAACCGGGAAGGGCTTGTGGAATTCCATACGCCCCAGAGGACTTATTGGCGGCGGAAACCTGCCATTGCGACTCACGTGTCCAAAGTTTCACCAGGCAAGAATACTGATCCTCGCCCAATCCCATACCGACCAAGAGTTCTTGTGCAAAAGCCTTGACGGTACCCGGGGTTGGAGCGCCTGCAGACTCCACAAACATAGCCGCAGCATCACTTCCGGTAACAATGTTGAAACCACCACGGGTAAATAAGATCTTTTGGGTGCTGGCATAACCGTAAGTTTGAGTAGGGTCCTGCTCGCTGTTGTAATTGAAGTCCTGCAGCGTTGCTGCGCTTGCAATAGTTCCAGAATATGGGTCAACAATCGACACCAAAACAAAAGTTACCGAAAAAAAGAACCCCCAAATAGGCCTGAAAAAGTGTTTTTTCAACTTTGGCAGGTGTGGGCGGGCCAACGGGGTTTTTTCAAAGGCGAGATCGGCTAGGTGCCCGACCTTCTGCGACAGCGACGGCTGAATTGCCTCGTGTCTACCCATGAATCACCTTCTTAATCTGCGTACAATCGCAATCTCTTAGTTTACCCGACAGGAAGTTTTTGACTAGGGCAGGCACCAAGAACACCAATAATCGCAGCCTTTTCGGAGGAAGTAACCCATAGGTGATATTTAGCTTTAACGGCCACCTGCCTAGCCACATAGTTGCATCGAAATGACTTATTCGGTGGCAACCAGGTTGCGGCGTCGCCATCACCTTTCGACTCGTTGGTTGGACCGTCGACAGCCAATAAATTCAACGGATCGTTGTAAAACGAATAACGCTGCGAAGAAGTCAATTGTTGTGCGCCTTTTTGCCAAGCATCGCTGACTGCGACCACATGATCAATTTGAACGGCCAATGAGGTTCGCACCCCACGGATGAAATTTATGCGCTTACCCGTGTATGGATCATCAAGGACACCCGTGGCTACCAGGCAAACCGCATTTGACCGCCAAGTGACTGATTTCAGGTCGCGATTGAGTATGAAATTTCTGGTGTCGCAACCGTTTATTGACCCCCAGCCATCGCTAAAAAGGCTTCGAGAGTATCCGGTTTTGGGTGCTCGCCCTTTGACCGCCAAAGAATTGGCAACAGCTGCAGCAGTTTTACTAGCCGAGGTTGCAACCCCTGCACTGGCAAATGCCCCCGGCACGGGACCAATTGCAATCGCTAGAGAAACTAGGCCCGTCAGCCAAAATCGCAACGTTTTAGCGAGCTTGATCAATTTGAATTAGTTCAATCACACGGTCAATGAAAGCATCGACCTGGCTCTCAGAGTAGCCCCGGCGCCTAGCATCAAAGACTGCTCTCCTGACATCCTTGAGAAGTAGCGAACTATCAGACTGGATACCTCGCTCAATGTGCTCGCAAAGTGAATCAACCTGCTTACGACTGTAACCTCGAAGTAGGTAGCCGGTGTTCGAAAACTTTTTCCCCTTAGGTCGCTGCGTTCTACCGTGAATTAGTTCAGCAAGACGTGATCGTCTATCCTCGAGCGCATACGCGCCATTTTGTAACCTTTGTGAATCGATTTCTCTAGCGGCAAAACTGTCCTCGAGCTTGTCCATAGCTAGATCTACCGACTCAATTCGGTAACCACCATTGACTAGGTCAAATTCGGTGTTTCGAACCTCATTTGCAGTCACCACATCTAGCTGGGGGTTGTTAAATTGCTCTCTGGCGCGGCTAATGAATGAATCAACCTGCTCAGGTAAATAACCGCGTTTTTTAGATTCTGATTTAGGAAAGGTAAAGCTCATGTTGTTTTACTTTCTGAAACGTTTCGATTACTGAGCGATCGGGAAGAAGATGCTTGCAAACAAATATGCGATAAGAGCCGCAGGAAGAATCGAATCCATTCTGTCCATCACACCTCCGTGCCCTGGCAGGATGTCGCTCATATCTTTGACGCCCAAATCGCGCTTGATTAGCGATTCGGCCAAGTCTCCAAATACTGCGGCCAAGAGCATCAGTGCAGCAAAAATTACTCCGTGCCACCACTGGCCATGAATGAGGAAGACCATGAGTAGAACCGCAGCAGTTAACCCGGCCGCAATCGATGCAGCTAGGCCTTCAATGCTCTTCTTCGGGCTGACGCCGGGTGCCATTTGATGACGACCTAGCTTGCGACCCACTAAAAAGCCAGCCGTGTCAATCATTGAAACCGTGACCACAAAGGAAATGACCCAGGCAGGACCATCGCTTGGGCGACGAAGTAGCAGGACCGCAAAACTGGTCATAAGCGGCAAATAGATCACGACAAATGCGGAGGCTGCGAAATCACGAATGGTGGCTTTAAAGGTTTGTAGCGGGGCTTGACGGCGCTCCCAGAGGATATGTACCGCTCTCCACAGCACTAAAGCTGCCACGATACACATCGCGACGATCCATTGGGCTTGGGCGCCCCAATAAAAGCTGGCAGGCATGATCAGTACCGCGCCGATGGCCGAAGGCATGCGCGGAACATACCAACCCTTAATGCGAAGCGCGGTAGATAACTCCCATGCACCTAGCCCAGAAGCCGCAGCCGCAAGAAGTAGAAACAGCTCTTTGTAGATCAAAACCGAAAGCAAAAAAGCGCCACCAAGTATTAAGCCAACGCCAATCGCTTTTGGAAGGCTTCGACCCGCAGTAGTGCTTTGCTGATTCGTCATTAGACCTCTAGAAGTTCGGCTTCCTTGCGCTTTAGCGCCTCGTCAATCGCATCAACATAGGTCTTGGTTAGCGCGTCAAGTTCTTTTTCAGCTCGAGAAATTTCATCGTCTCCGGCTAGACCGTCCTTCTTGGCCGCGGCCAAGTCATCATTGCCCTTGCGGCGAATGTTTCGAACCGCGATGCGGTGATCTTCAGCCTTAGCCTTGACCAGCTTGACGTAATCGCGTCGTCGCTCTTCAGTTAGGTCCGGCAGAGTCACTCGGATGAGGTTTCCGTCGTTTTGAGGATTAGCATCTAGGTTTGGCATTTCACGAAGAGCCTGCTCGATGGCTTTCAACGCACCCTTGTCGTAAGGGGTAATAACTATGCTTCGAGCTTCCGGGTTTGCAAGCTGTCCAAGCTGCCCCAGCGGAGTTGGCGTACCGTAGTAGTCCACCATGACCTTTTGAAAAAGCTGTGGGTTAGCGCGTCCGGTGCGCACATTTGCAAAGTCTTCCTTAGCCGATTCGACGGCCTTGGCCATCTTCTCGGTTGCAGTTGCGATAATTTCTGAAAGCATGTTTTCTCCTCTTTTTGAAAATCTGCGGAACCTATGCGGTTACGAAGGTGCCAATCTTTTTGCCCTTGATGGCATCGGTGACATTTCCCTTGCCCTGCATTCCAAAAACCCTCATTGGCATTTTGTTGTCCATACAGAGACTGAATGCGGTGGCGTCTACAACCTTTAGGCCTTGAACAAGAGCATCCTGATAAGTGATGGACTCTAGCTTCACTGCCTTTGGATCCTTTTTAGGGTCTGCCGAATAGACGCCGTCTACGCCATTCTTAGCGACCAAAACCTCATCTGCATGGATTTCCAGTGCACGCTGAGCTGCGACAGTGTCGGTTGAAAAGTAAGGCAAGCCTGCGCCCGCTCCGAAAATTACTACGCGGCCTTTTTCTAGGTGGCGAACTGCACGCAGCGGAATGTAGGCTTCGGTAACCTGGGCCATGTTGATTGCTGATTGCACGCGGGTGTCAACGCCGGCCTGCTCAAGAAAATCCTGAAGGGCAAGGGCATTCATGACCGTGCCCAACATACCCATGTAGTCTGCCCTTGAGCGGTCCATGCCTCGTTGGGAAAGTTCTGCTCCGCGAAAGAAATTTCCGCCACCGACAACAATTGCAACCTCTGCTGTTTTAGCGCCCTCTGCAATTTCACGGGCCATCTCAGCAACGATGTCTGGGTTTACTCCAAGAGTTCCGCCACCAAAAGCTTCGCCTGACAACTTGAGTAGTACGCGGCGCTTTTTTTGCGGCATGGAGACCCTCCTGAAGTCTGAGATTTTCTTTCTCTATTCTAAACCGGCAGCAAAAAAGGCCCGGCCGAAATTGGCCGAGCCTTTGATGTTTTTGAATCTTTGTTATGCACCAACGCGGAAGCGAACGAATGCAGAAACGGTAAGTCCTGCGTTTTCCAGAACCTTGTTTACTGAAAGCTTGGTGTCTTTTGCGAAGTCCTGCTCAAGAAGAACATTCTCCTTGAAGAAGCCGGTGACTCGACCTTCCACAATCTTTGAAAGCGCAGCCTCAGGCTTACCTTCATTGCGTGCTGTCTCTTCAGCAATTCGACGCTCAGTTGCAACAACCTCTGCGTCTACATCGTCACGTGAAAGCACTGTTGGTGAGAACGCTGCGATGTGCACTGCAACATCGTGTGCGGTGTCTGCGTCGTTTCCGCTGTATGCAACTAGAACACCAACCTGTGGAGGTAGGTCCTTGCTGGTGCGGTGTAGGTAGGCGTCGACTGCGGCATCCTTTAGAGATGAAACGCGGCGAAGCTCAACCTTCTCGCCCATGATTGCGGCTTCCTGGTCGATTGCGTCCTTGATGGTGGTGCCGTTTAGAGGTGCTGCGAGAGCTGCCTCTAGAGTCTCAGCACCAGCTGCGACAACTGCATCGGCAACTGATTCGGCTAGCTCGATGAACTTTGGAGCCTTGGCAACAAAGTCGGTCTCACAAGCGAGCTCGATTAGGTAACCGGTGCCACCGTTTACACGAGCAACGATCAAACCGTTGCTGGTGGTGCGGCCTTCACGCTTGGTAACACCCTTTAGGCCTTTTAGGCGTAGAAGCTCGAGCGCCTTGTCAACGTTGCCATCGGCTTCGTCCATTGCGTTCTTGCAGTCCATCATTCCGGCGCCGCTGCGGTCGCGCAACGCCTTTACATCTGCGGCGGTGTAGTTTGCCATGTTTACTTTGCTTCCTCTGCTGCAACAGCTGCTGCTGGTGCCTCTACGGTCTCGGTTGAAGTTGCTGCCTCAGCCGGAGCTGCGACCTCTGCTACTGGAGTTGCCTCTGCAGCTGCTGCGTTGCCCTGCTCAAGAAGCTCGCGCTCCCACTCAGCTAGAGGCTCTGCTGCTGCCTCTGGCTTTGCGTGACGAGCAATTAGACCCTCGGCAACTGCATCAGCAATCACACGGGTTAGTAGGTGAACTGAACGAATGGCATCGTCGTTTCCAGGGATACCGATGGTGACCTCATCTGGGTCACAGTTGGTGTCAAGGATTCCGATAACCGGAATGCCTAGCTTCTTCGCTTCAGTGATTGCTAGGTGCTCTTTGTTGGTGTCAACAACCCAGATCGCAGATGGAGTCTTGGTGATGTTGCGGATACCGCCCAATGCCTTTTCTAGCTTGTCCTTTTCACGACGAAGGATGAGAAGTTCCTTCTTGGTAAGACCGGTCTTGGTTGCGCCTGAGAAGTCCATGACCTCAAGCTCCTTTAGACGTGAAAGACGTCCCTGGATGGTCTGGAAGTTAGTCAACAGACCACCCAACCAACGCTGGTTGATGTAAGGCTGACCAACGCGAAGGGCCTGCTCAGAAATTGCTTCCTGTGCCTGCTTCTTGGTTCCTACGAACAAAATGCTGCCACCGTGAGCAACAGTCTCCTTGACGAAGTCATACGCCTTGTCGATGATCGCAAGTGACTGCTGAAGGTCGATGATGTAGATGCCTGAACGGTCGGTCAGGATGAAGCGACGCATCTTTGGGTTCCAACGACGGGTCTGGTGACCGAAGTGAACGCCGCTGTCGAGCAGCTGGCGAATAGTTACAACTGCCATAGCAGTCTCCTTTTTTAGGCGCGCTTGGCGCCCACTCAGTTTTCTGTTCCAGACGGTTGTCTGGTACACCTGGTGTCGGACCTGTTCCGCCAAGATTGCTCTGGACTGAGTGGAACATGGATCTGATTCGACACGCGAAGTCAATAGGCGCGACAAAACGCACGAATTGCTAGTTCTCAGCATACCAAAATTACGACTAACTTATCCACCGAAATCCCATTGTTTTATTGAGCAATCTGGGTGAGCAGTCAACATTGAACAATGTTGCCTCAAGCCACCGTTCTGTTAATTTTGCTCCCCCTGTTCGGCGCGGGTTCCGCCGACTCATGGCAGGTGCCACTGGCAAGCCCGGCTGCGCTGGTGCGCCCATATCTTCAGCCCTCTAGTGACTATTCGGCAGGGCATCGGGGTGTGGATTATCGGGTGAGCTTGGCGCAACCAGTCTTTGCAACTACCTCTGGTGAAATTTCATTTGCCGGCAAGCTTGTCAATCGCAGTTTGGTGGCTATCAAACATGGGGCATCGCTGATAAGCGAAGTAGAGCCAGTTTGTACAAGTTTAAGAGTGGGCGACTCTGTAGTTGCCGGACAACTAATCGGAAGCGTTTGTCAGCCGGATTCGAGTTACACGCACTGCCCAACCGTGAGATGTCTGCATTTTTCTGTGAGATCCAACGGAAAGTACCTATCTCCATTGACTTTTATTGGCGGGTTGAACCCAAGCAGGCTATTTCCCTATGCCCTTGGGTGAGCATTTCGATAACCTTCGCGCAATCTTTCCACCGAAACATGGGTGTAGATTTGCGTGGTCCCCAGGCTTGAGTGACCAAGCAGCTCCTGGACCGCTCTTAGGTCGGCTCCCCCGTCGAGCAGATGAGTAGCTGCGCTGTGCCGCAGCGAATGAGGCCCAGCTGCGCCTGCATCGGTGTTTTCCAGCAGATTTGCCACCAATGAGTAGATTTGACGGACCCCCACTCTGCCACCATGGGCGTTCAAGAACAGGGCATCCGCCGAACGATTAGAAAGCAGTTTATTTCGACCCAGTCGAATCCAACCGTCCAATGCATCTTTTGCCGGCGCACCAAATGGAACCATTCGCTCCTTAGAGCCCTTACCCATCAACCGGACTATGTTTCTGCTGTGATCGATGCTTTGAAGATCCAAACTTGCCAATTCACTCACTCGGGCACCCGTCGCATAAAGTAACTCAACGATTGCGAGATCTCGGTAACCAATCGGGTTATCGGGATCTAGGCGATCGATGAGAGTGGCGAACACCAGATTTAGGCTTTCTCGAGAAATGACTTTCGGAAGCGTCCGGTCGGTTTTCGGCGAGCGCAATCTCAGACCTGGGTCAACCTCAAGGTGCCCTTCTCTGAATAACCAAGCGGTAAAGGATCTTACGGCTGCGCTCTTTCTGGCAATTGTGGACTTCGAAAGCCCGCGTTCACTAACTTTCCACAGCCAGTCCCTCAAACCCTCTAGCGATAGTTCATCAACAGTGGAATCGGTTGGTAGGCCAAGCGAATGGCAAAGATCTCTTAAATCGGCCAGGTAGCTTTTCAAAGTGTTAGGCGAATAACCCTTTCCAGAACTCAGGTGCGCACTGAAGCCTGCGAACGCTCGGTCGAAGGTGATTGCCATAACTGAAACTCTAGTTTGCCTAACCTGCCTACACTCTTGCCCAGCCTTCTGCGTTTTGCTCGACGATGCCCAATAAAACAAGGCCCGAGAGCCCCGTCCTAGCCTCCTCTCGGGTCAGCCCAGCCTCGGAGCGAATCTGCTCCATTCCAGCGATTCCAAATCCGATCACATCCAAGACTCGCGTCTCGAGTGCTCCCAGCCCGGGAGAATCCAGATAGAAACCCTGTTGCTGACCCAATAACTCCAGGAGGTCCTGGCCACTTGAAATCAATTGGGCTTCCGTTTCCCTTATCAATCGATGACAGCCATCTGAGCCAGCAGAATTTATGGGTCCAGGGACGGCTCCAAGCGGTCTTCCTATCTCAAGGGCCCGATTGGCAGTACTGACCGCCCCTGACCTTGGGTTTGCCTCTACCACCACAGTGGCAGCTCCAAGTGCCGCAATTAGTCGGTTTCTCTGCAAGAAACGCCACTTAGTTGGCTCCGCGCCCGGTGGCATCTCACTGATCAAGGCACCTTCGCGCTCAATCTGTTTGAACAACTCTGCGTTCCCTGAAGGATACAGGCGATCTAAACCACCTGCCATCACAGCAATTGTTGGAAGCCCTACTGCTAATGCAGACCGATGGGCCATGGCGTCAATGCCATAGGCTCCGCCTGACACAATTGTGAATTTATGGCTGGCAAGTTCGCTTACCAACTCAGATGTGGCAAATTGCCCATATGAACTTGCCATTCTTGACCCAACAATCGAGACCGATTTGTTTAAAGACTCAATTGCTTGCCTACTGCCCCTGACCCACAAACCTCGCGGTGCAAAATCACCGAGGTCGGCTAGGGCTTCTGGCCATTCAAATGAGGATTCGTAAATGAAAAATCCATTGTGCTGCGTCATCTCTGATATTGCTTTGTCGATTACCGAGAGGGAAATCCTGGACTTCCAACGCTCCCTGGCTTCCAAGAGGGATCTCTCAAACCGTCCGAAAGACAGCATTTCAACCCAATCAAGGTCTCGAGACTCGAATATTTCCCTGTATCTGAGTGCTGAAGTTGCCTCCAGCTCAAGTGCCAACGCTTCGTCTGGTCCAAGAGCCGCAATCAACTTCCCAGCGAATGAGTCCCCCGGCTCGCAGATAACTGACCAGGCCAGCGATGCAAAAAACTCGGCCTTATCTGCTACCTCAAGACCTCCAGAGATACGTTCGACAACCTCAGCTAGGTAGTCGTCACTAATTTTGAGATCTGCAGCATTCACCACGCTGTAGCCCCCTCTATTCCTCGAAGAAGAACTGCTCTGGAAATGTCATCCTTATTTATTGTTTGCCGTCCCGCTAGGTCTGCACTGGTCCAGGCCAACCTGAGGCAACGGTCATAGCCGCGCATGCTCATAACTCCGCGGTCAACAGCTTGGTCGAGCGTGCCAGTAACCCTTGAATCAAGTTTCAACTTTTTCCTCAGGTAAGAACCTGGGACCTGAGCGTTTATTTGCCAAGGCGTATCGATTAATCTTTTTGCTGCACGCCTCCTTGCTTCGACAACTTGGGATCGAATCTCAGCACTGCCTCGACCTAACTGGGTTGCGCCCATTTGAGCCAAAGCGATTTGAGCTGAATTTGCGGGTTGAAGCCGTAATCGAATGTCTATTCGATCAAGCAGCGGGCCCGAAAGTTTGCCCGCATAAGCGATACGGGCAGCTGGCGAGCAAACGCAAGTTCTACCTTTGCCAGAGAAATTTCCGCATGGGCAAGGGTTAGCAGCCATTACCAATTGAAATTTGGCGGGGAAACGAGCGATGCCGGCGCTTCGGTTAATTTGCACCTCGCCAGACTCCAGAGGTTGTCTCAGAGACTCCAACACTGGCCTCTGAAATTCGGGTGCCTCATCCAGAAAAAGTACTCCGTGATTAGCCATAGAAATCAACCCCGGCTTAGGAAGGCCTAACCCACCGCCAACCAGCGAAGTCAACGAAGCTGTGTGATGGGGTGCCTCAAAAGGAGGGCGAACCAATAATTTTCCGGCTATTTCATGGGATTTACTACCCGAAATTGAGTACACAGCCGAAGTCTCGATTGCAGCCTCCACGGTCAGATCAGGAAGGATCGATGGCAATCGCTCCGCCAACATAGTTTTGCCCGCGCCCGGCGGCCCAATCATAAGCATATGGTGGCCTCCAGCCGCAGCCATGGTTAGCGCATCGACGGCTTCGTCTTGACCGATAACATCCGATAGGTCTGGTGCATTTGTAGAGTCAATGGTTTGCATCACCCCCAATACGGTGCCACTAACAAGCGGTCGGGCAGTTTTTTCGACACCGTGGTGAACGGCAACCTGAGCTAGATTCTCGGCACCCAGAACTTCAACCCCATCAACCAGGGAGGCCTCAGCAAGATTAGCCATTGGCACGATTGCCTTCAACCAACCATTTCGTTTGGCAGCCAAAATTGCCGGCAGGATTCCCGAAATACCTCGCAAAGAGCCATCCAGGCCAAGTTCGCCAATATGAATCCATTCGGCCACAGATTCTTTTCGCAGTCGAGAATCGGCGGCCAATATCGCAATTGCTATTGCAAGATCAAAACTCGAACCGCGCTTGGGAACTGAAGCTGGCGAGAGGTTAACCGTCACTCTTCTGCCTGGCAGTGGCAGCCCTGAGTTAAACGCTGCTGCTCTAACGCGATCCTTGGCCTCGGAAAGTGACGCATCCGGCAATCCAACTAAAACGAAAGACGGTAAATTACTCGATATTTCGGCTTCAATTTCAACGATCGTTCCAGACAATCCAAGCAAACTTACGCAATAAGCCTTAGCCAGTGGCATCAGAACACCTGCTTTAGATGCTCGATAGAAATTCTTCCACCGGAGATTAATACCGAAATAGCGTCCAGGCGAATTTGAATTCCAGAAACTTGCTTAGCTTGACACCAATCGGCGACCACCCGGCGCATTCGAGAGACTTTTTCTTTGGTTATCGCTTCAAAGGGATGCCCGTAGCCAGAGCCATTTCTAGTTTTTACTTCAATAAAAACTATTCGATCGCGATCTCGCGCTACTAGGTCGATTTCTCCGGCGCGACTTCGCCAATTTCGATCGATGATTTCATAGCCGCGGTCCTGCAAATAATTTGCGGCCCTATCTTCACCGTACCGCCCAAGATTCTGCCTTGTATTCATAAGGCAAATCTGCCCTAATGCGGAAATTAAACTTCCTGATTAGGAATTTTTGGGGATAAGCCAGCCAGCAATAAACCTGTTAAGAACTGACTATTCGCCTACGGCAAGTTCCTTTGGAAGGTCAAATGCCTTGCCAGATAGTTCCTCGACGTTGACATCCTTAAATGTCAGCACACGGACATTCTTTACGAATCGGTCGGTTCGATAAATGTCCCAGACCCATACATCAACCATGTTTAGCTCGAAATAAAAATCATTTGGAGTGTCTACCCGAACCAAGTTGACTTCATTTGCCAAATAAAAACGACGCTCGGTCTCAATCACATACTTGAAGGTTCCAACGACATCCTTGTACTCACGATACAAGGCAAGCTCTGCCTCGCGGTCGTAGTCTTCAATTTCGTTTTCGTCCATAGAACCAGTCTATTCCTCGAAGTCGAGTTGGCCATCGCCGAGGATTTTAGTTAGCCAACTGTGACGATGTTGCGATGTCGGACCATAGGTTCGAATCGCGGCAATGTGCGACTCGGCCGCGTAACCCTTATGCGCTTCGAGACCAAATTCTGGAAATTGAGATGCCATTTGAATCATTAAATTGTCACGGCTGACCTTGGAAATAACCGAGGCTGCAGCCACCGAAACGCAATCCCGGTCGGCCTTAGTGCGAACAATCACAGGTATTCCAGAGGCTTTGTCGCCCAGCCAGTTATGCGAACCATCCAAGATTATGACTGCGCCATCACTGGCTATTTTTTTACGAAGCAAAGCATCATCAAGCAAATCGGTTAGCGCCCGTTGGGCCGATGTGGCTAAGGCCGACACAATTCCAAATTCATCGATTTCGATCGCAGTGGCCATTCCAACTGCGTGAGCCGTGACCCAGTTTTGAACAGGCTCCAAAATTTCGTTTCGAACCTTTTCGGAGATCAACTTTGAGTCGCAGAGCTTTGCAGGCCAGGGCTCCAGGATTCGGGCGTCTTTCGAATCTAAAAGAGCAACGCCAACTGCGACTGGTCCGGCAACGGCTCCTCGGCCAACCTCATCCATGCCGATGACGAAACGAGCTCCGGTTGCCCAGAGTTCATGTTCGAGACTAAGGCTTGGGTACGTCTTTGAAGACATTTGGATAGTTGTCTAGCCACGTCCAGTGAGCGAATGGCCAGCTAACCACGATTGCGCGACCGACGATGAAGGATTTAGATACAAACCCCTTGCTCGGCAAGTCGCCATGGAATCTAGAATCCTCGCTATTCGGGCGATTATCGCCCATGACCCAAATTGACCCCTGGGGGACTTTTACATCAAATTTCACGTCTGAGGCGGCAATTCCCTTACCCAAATAGGTTTCAGTGATGGCCTTGCCGTTGATCATCAATTTGCCGTCTACAGAACAACAAACGACGTGATCGCCGCCGATTCCAATGACGCGCTTCACCAGATGCTGACTGCTATCCGGCGCCGTTAGACCGAAAGCCGATAAGAACCAGTCCACCCCGGCAGAAATTGGATCTTGGGCCTGAACATCAACGGTACCAAGCCAACCACCTGGGTCTTTGAACACGACTACGTCGCCGCGTTCGATTGGAATCACATTAGGAACTAATTCATTCACAATAATGCGATCTTGCAGTTGAAGCGTTTCGAGCATCGAGCCGGAAGGCACGAAAAATGAGCGAACCAGGAACGTCTTGATTAAAAGAGAAAGCACCAGCGCAGACCCCACGATAACTAGCAGGTCAATCAAGAAAGATACGAAAACGTTCTTTCTCAACCGAGCCCATTTGCCAGCGGGGTTGCGCGGTGCTTTTCTTTTAGGGCTTAGGAACTGCCCAAGGTTAGTCATGGTTAGGAACTACGAGCCAGATTAGTTCTGGTTCTCGCGCTTTTCCTGAATCTTAGCCTTCTTGCCGCGAAGGTCGCGAAGGAAGTAAAGCTTCGCACGACGAACAGCACCGCGTGAAACAACTTCAATCTTCTCGAGAACTGGTGAGTGAACCGGGAAGGTACGCTCTACACCAACCTGGAATGACACCTTACGAACAGTGAAGGTCTCGCGAACCGACTCGCCAGAGCGGCGAATTACGATGCCCTTGAAAACCTGAACACGGCTGCGGTTACCTTCAATGATGTTTACGTGAACGTTAACAGTGTCACCAACGCGGAAGGCTGGGATGTCTGAACGAAGTGATGCTGCGTCGACTGAGTCGAGAATGTGCATTTTGAATCCATCTCTGTTACTGCACGCAGGTCAACAACGGGTAAGTATTTATGATTTGTGTTCTCGATGCCTGACTCCCCTGCGGCAGAGCGTTGAAGGCGAACAACCTTTATATTCTAGCGCGTCCAGCCTAGTCGGGCAACAGGTCTGGTCGCACTCGCTTGGTGCGCTCGATTTGTTGATCTTTACGCCACTTCGCTATCAGGGCGTGGTTGCCACTCAGGAGCACTTCCGGAACAGGCAATTCCCGCCACAACGCTGGCTTTGTATAGCTCGGGTATTCAAGCAAACCGTCTGAGTGTGATTCTTCAACCAGGCTTTCGGCATTGCCGATTACACCGGGGATCAAACGCGCAATCGCCTCAACCATGGCAATAGCAGCGACTTCCCCGCCATTTAGAACATAGTCACCAAGGCTGATCAGTCGCACACGACCTTTAGTTGCCGCATAGTCGACCACACGTTGATCAATGCCTTCATAGCGCCCGCAGGCAAAAACTATTTGATCTTCTTTGGCTAATTCATAGGCGGTCGCCTGCTTGAATTGCTCACCAGCTGGAGAGGTGAAAATTATGGTCACATTTCCGTCGGATGGCAGGATCTCGTCAAATGCCTCGCCCCAAGGCTCTGGTTTCATCAACATACCAGCGCCCCCGCCATAGGGGCTGTCATCAACGGTTTTGTGTTTGTCGTGGGTGAAATCACGAAGATCGTGAACCCTAAGGTCGATGATGTTGTTCTCACGGGCCTTGCCGAGAAGCGAGATATCTAGAGCTTTGAAGTACTCCGGGAAAATCGAAATAGCATCAATGCGCACGATTATTCCTCGATGACTTCTTCGAAAAGGCCGCCCGGCGGGGTGATGATTACCTCGCCCTTTGAGATGTCCACGGTTGGCACAAAAGCCTTGATGAACGGCAGCAGAACTTCATCGGTTTCGGTCTTGACCGCTAGGCAGTCCTGAGCTGGCAAGTGGTCAACTCGCACCACGGTGCCAATTTGTGCACCTTCACGGATGACTTTTAGGCCAATCAGTTGGTGGTCATACCAAGCATCGGGCTCTTCAGGAAGGACCTCTACATCAGCGTCGACAAGCAGGATGGCTTTGATTAGGGTTTCGGCAGCGTTGCGGTCTTCTACGTTGTCTAGAAATAAGACAGGCGACTGGTTGTAGTAGCGCAACTCTTTGACCGTTACGGTTTTCCCGAACCACGGTGAGGTCTCAGGCACTTGAAGGTCTAGAACCGCACCCGGCTTAAATCGAGTTTCAGGGCTATCGGTATATAGCTCGAGTTTGAAGGCTCCCTTTAGGCCATGCGCTTTGACTAGGCGGCCAACTCGGAGCGTGGTCTTGCTAGAAATCTGTGTCCACCACGTCTACACGGATTTTCTTGCCATCGGCAAGAGCGTTCACTAGCGTACGCAGAGCTTTAGCGGTGCGGCCGTTGCGCCCGATCACGCGGCCCAGATCATCTGGGTGCACGTGAACCTCAAGCAAGTCGCCTCGCGAGGTTGAGCGTGCAGTCACGGTAGCGTCGTCGGGATTATCGACGATGCCCTTGACCAGGTGTTCGAGCGCAGCGGCTAGCACTTACTTAAGCTTCTTCTGCTGGAGCAGCAGCTTCTTCAGCTGGTGCCTCTTCAACAACTGCTGCTTCTTCGGCTGCAGGTGCCTCAACGGTCTCTTCGGCCGCGTCAGCAACTGCGTCTTCAATCATTTCGACTGCTTCTGCTGCTGCATCGGCTGCCTCTGCGATGACGTCTTCAGCGGCTGGAGTCTCGTCTGCAACTGGGGCTTCTTCAGCCTTTGGAGCAACCTTGATCTCTGCCTTTGGAACTAGGACAGTCTTCTTCTTTGAGTCGATAACGAACTCAGGCTTTGCAGCCTTGACCTGGACGGTGTTCTTTGCAGACTTGTCGCCCTTTGATGCCTGAAGGTCACCGGTTAGCTTTAGGAGAACTGCAACCTGCTCGGTTGGCTGTGCGCCAACACTTAGCCAGTACTGAGCGCGCTCAGAGTTGACCTCGATAAGTGATGGGTTCTCGGTTGGTACGTAACGACCAATTTCTTCAATGGCGCGGCCATCACGCGCGGTGCGTGAGTCAGCTACGACGATGCGGTAGTGCGGTGCACGGATCTTGCCCATGCGCTTAAGGCGAATTTTTACAGCCACGATTGCTCCTGTTTTTCGTAATGGTGCGAACGTTCAACCGTGAGCGTGGGGGCACACTCGGTGAAAAAGCTCTAGGGGTTGCCGGTTGAGTTTGGTTAGAGGGTCAAACACAAGGCAACCGCTCTAGTCTGCCAGAAAACCGAGCGTTGCGCTAGTTCAAAATCCCTATTCAAGGATGGTTTTTGCTATTTTCCTAGCCCAAATGCTGAACCAGCGCCCGCATCCCCGGCACTTTCGGGTTTCCCGCCAGCAAGTCGAGCTGCCTCTTCAGCTGCCCGCTTTGCCGGGTTTCCTGACTTGGAGCCCTTTTTGCCCTTGTCTTTAGATTTTGACTTTCCGCCACCAAAGCCACCCATACCCGGCATTTGTGGCATTCCGGGCATCTGTGGAACCCCACCCTTGGCAGCGGTTTTCATCATCTTGGCCGCTTGTTCGAAACGGTTCACTAGCGAGTTGACGTCGGTGACCGTCATGCCAGAACCTCGCGCGATTCGCATGCGTCGAGAGCCGTTCAAAATCTTTGGTTGGCGACGCTCAGCCGGTGTCATTGAGCGAATGATCGCTTCAGTTCTATCAATTTCGCGCTCGTCAAAATTATCTAGCTGTTGCCTCATTTGGCCAGCCCCCGGCATCATGGCCAGCATGCTTTTTAGTGAGCCCATCTTGCGAAGCTGCTGCATCTGGTCGAGAAAATCCTCAAGTGTGAAGGTTTCTTTGGCAAGCTTCTCAGCCATTGCCCGGGCTTCACCCTCATCGAACTGACGCTGAGTCTGCTCAATCAGAGTGAGAATATCACCCATGTCCAAAATGCGGCTCGCCATGCGGTCTGGATAGAAGGGCTCGAAAGCCTCCATTGCCTCACCATTTGATGCAAAGACAATTGGCTTCCCGGTGACCGATGCGACTGACAGAGCAGCGCCGCCTCGAGCGTCACCATCGAGTTTGGTCAGCACAGAACCGGTTATTCCAACACCTTCGTCGAAGGCCTTGGCAACATTTACAGCATCCTGGCCCACCATTGAATCAATGACAAAGAGAACCTCATCTGGGTTCACCGCGTCACGAATGTCTTTGGCTTGCTTCATCAACTCTTCATCGATGCCCAAGCGGCCAGCGGTGTCGACGATGACCACGCTGAACATTTTCTGCTCGGCATGTTTAATCGAATCCTTGGCGACCTTTACAGGGTTGCCAACGCCGTTGCCAGGCTCGGGTGCAAAAACCTGAACGCCGACTCTTTCACCAACCACCTGAAGCTGGTTTACGGCGTTTGGTCGCTGAAGGTCGGCGGCAACCAAAAGTGGGGTTTGACCTTGATCCTTAAGCCATTTGGCAAGCTTCCCAGCCAGAGTAGTCTTGCCGGAGCCTTGGAGGCCGGCAAGCATGATTACTGTCGGTGGCTTCTTGGAAAAGTTGAGTTTATGCTGCTGCCCACCAAGAATAGTGACCAATTCTTCGTTGACAATTTGAACTACCTGCTGAGCAGGATTTAGAGCCTTTGAAACCTCGTCGCCAAGGGCACGATCACGAACCGAAGCGGTGAAATTCTTGACGACATCGAGGGCAACATCCGCTTCCAACAAGGCGCGTCGAATTTCGCGAAGCGTTGAATCTATGTCTGCAGCGCTAAGTTTGCCCTTGCTCCGAAGGTTTTTGAACGTTTCTACAAGACGGTCTGAAAGATTGCCAAACACTTGTGGTCTCCTAACTCACGAGTCCGCGAGCGAACTCGGTTGCGTCAAAAAACGCAAAATCATTGATGCCTTCGCCCACGCCTACAAGCTTCACTGGGATGCCTAGCTCGCGTTGAATCGAATATACGATTCCGCCCTTGGCGGTTCCATCGAGCTTGGTTAGCACCACACCGGTGACATTCGCGATTTCTGCAAATGCTTTCGCTTGCGACATTCCATTTTGACCGGTTGTCGCATCCAAAACCAAAAGCACTTCACTGATGCTTGCTTGCTTTTCGATGACACGACGGATCTTGTCTAACTCGCCCATCAGGTCGATTTTGTTCTGCAGGCGCCCGGCAGTGTCGATAATCACAATATCCGCGTCGGCTTGAATTGCGGCGGCGACCGATTCAAAGGCTACTGAGGCGGGATCTTGGCCCTCGGTTTTTGGTCGAACCAAAGTCGCACCGGCCCGGTCAGCCCAGGTAGCAACCTGATCAACTGCCGCGGCTCTGAAGGTGTCGGCGGCGCCTATATAAACCTTCCATTCCCCCTCGGTCAGCCAATTGGCTAACTTACCGATAGTGGTAGTTTTTCCCACACCATTTACGCCAACTACCAAGAAGACATAGGGCAATTTGCCGTCTGCCAAATTTAGGGACTTGTCTTCACGCTCCAAGTTTTCGGCAATAACACTCGCCAAAATATCCTTTAGCTCAGTTTCGCTGGTGGCGCCAGATTTCTTAGCCCGGTCTTTGACCTCAGCAACAATGGCCATCGATGCATCGATGCCGAAGTCTGCCTGAATCAGAATGTCTTCAAGTTCGTCTAGGTTCTCTGGATTGAACTTCACACGGCTGAATAAAGAGCGGATGCCTTTCTTTGCACTTCTCTTTGGAAGTTCAACCGCGACGAGTTCCGCTTCAACCTCGGCCGCCACCTCAATTACACGCTCAGTTGCAGCGGTAGCCGGCTCTAGCGTGGCCTCAATCTCTGACGTGGCTTCAATATCTGACGCGGCTTCAGCACCACGCTTTTTCTTCCAAAACAAAAATCCGGCCACGGTCTAAGCCTTTTCCAGAAGTCGTTGCCCGACCACAGCCGAGACACCGTCCTGGCGCATCGAAACACCGTAAAGCGCATCCGCGATTTCCATGGTTCGTTTTTGGTGGGTGATGATGATTAGCTGCGAGTTTGAACGCAAATCTTCAAAAATTTTCAGCAGGCGGCCTAGGTTGGCGTCATCCAGAGCGGCCTCAACCTCATCCATGACATAAAACGGTGAAGGGCGCGCCTTGAAGATTGCCACCATGAGGGCAACCGCAGCCAATGAACGCTCACCGCCCGATAGAAGCGAGAGTCTTTCGATGCGTTTACCCGCTGGTTTCACAGTGACCTCTAGGCCAGTGGTGAGCATGTCTTCGGGGTTAGTTAGATAAATGGATCCCGTTCCACCTGGGAACAGGGTCGGGAAAACCGTCTCAAACGCTTTCCTGGTGTCCTCAAAGGCATCGGCAAAAATGACCTGCATTTTGGTGTCTAGGTCTTCAATTATTTGAAGCAGGTCCTTGCGAGTTTGTGTCAGATCGGCAAGCTGCTCGGTAAGGAATTTGTGTCGCTGTTCAAGGGCCGCAAACTCTTCAAGAGCAAGCGGGTTGACCTTGCCCAAACGCTCAAAAAGTCGCTCTGATTCTCGAAGGCGTTTGGTTTGCTCTTCTCGGATAAATTCTTCGCCCGGTGAATACTCAGCCAACAGCACGTCGTGCTCAAGACCGAGTTCATCGTTGGCCCTTGAAACTAGGTTCGCGAGGTTTAGTCGGCGCTCATGGTTGGTCAATTCGAAGTCATGCACGCTCTGAGTCAAAGCGGCAAGCTTCATTTGAACCTCGGCGGTTTCCCCGCGCAACCTGACAAGTTCTTGATTTTGGTGCGCTCTAGCAGCCTCGAGTTCGTGAAGATTCACCTTTGCCTGGGCAGCGCTCTCGGAAACACCATTCATCAGAATCGGAAGGGCCTCAAGCACTAGCTTCGCATTGGCTAGCTGTTTGGCCTGAGCGGCTGCGGCTACTCGAGACTTTTCGATGGCCTCTCGGGCCTCTGCCACTTGCTCCCAAAGTAATTTGGCACGCTCGGCTTCAACACGAACTCGTTCAACGGCGGCACCCAAATCGACACGCAACTCAAGCTCACGCTGCCGCTCCTGCTCCAGGTTCTCAGAAAGCGTCTGTCGATTCGCAAGGTCGAGGGCTGGGCGCTCTTGGGCGGCAAATTGGTCATGCGCGGCTATGGCAGAGCTCAGGGACTCTTCGGCAATAACAATTGATGCCGCTGCTTGCTCGGCAACTCTGGCAAGGCGTTCAACTTCAGCTTCGGAGGACTCTAGCTGAACCCGCAGCCGACCCAATTTCTCGGCATTCGCGGCTAGCGTGACGTCATGTTCGTTCAACGCAGCGAGTGCGGCCTTAGCAGAATTTTTGGCGGCCTCTTCGGTTGACCGCGCTTGGGCCATTTCACCCTTGAGGTCATCAATCAGCTTGGAAACTTTTGAAAGTTGTGCCTCGGCGGCATCTCGTTCGGCAACCAGCTCAAGTTTTGATGGCTTGTTCGCCGACCCACCGCGGATTACCGATTCGGTCAGCACGTCACCAGCAAGAGTGATCAAAATCAGTTTTAGCGCTGACTTGTCTGCTTTGTATAGAGCACGAGCCGCATCAATGTCGTCGACAACGACCACGTTCTCCAAGAGTGCCAAAACACCAGATGGCGCTTCTACTACTTCGGATGCCGAGCGCGAACCTTCTATTTTTTTGAGCGAGGTTGGCGAAATCTTCGCATCGACGTCAGCAACGATAAGTTCTACCCGGCCGCCATCTGCCTTTTTTAGATGCTCAATGGCAGCAAGCCCATCTTCTCGTGAATCTGCCACAAGTGCGTCTGCCAATGAGCCAAGTGCAGAAGCAATTGCGGTTTCGAAACCCGCTTGGATTTTCATGTGACTAGCGACGAGCCCGCGAATACCTCGAAGACCTGCCGATGAAAGTTCGGTGGCCCCATCCTTTTGCTCGAGCATTAGATTCAGAGCCGAGCGTTTTGCCGCTAGAGAATCACGCTCCCTCTCGGCTTGGTGCAAGGCATCGCGAACTCGGTCAATTGTTGAAGTCGCTTCCGCTACTGCCTTCTGCGCCGCCTCGTACCTAGCTTCAAGGCCGTTATCGGCATCTTTGGCGCCGGAATCGCTTTGCAATTGAGCCTCAAGAGATTCAAATTCTGCCTTGCGAGCGGTTCGGCGTTCCTGTGCCTCGGTGAGGGCCTGTTGGTGACGGGCAACCTCGTCACGTTTGCTAGCCAAACGCGATTCAGCAACGGCGGCTTCGTTTGCAAGCCTCGATTTATCCAAATCAAACTTTGAAATTAAGGCATTTTGCTCGGCAACTTCATTGTCAAACTTTTCTAACTCATCGCGGGCCTGACTTCGGGCTGCCTCGGCCTCGTGCAGTGCAGACTTTAGGTTTTCGACTGCCTTAGCCAGCTCCACTCCAGCATCTTCTGCCGCCTTCGCTTCTGTTTCAAGGGCGATTGGGTCTATCTGGGCTGCATTGACAGTTGCCTGTGACCCAAGCAGTGCCACTCTCTGATTAGCGATAGAAAGCAGTGACCTCAGGCGCTCGACCAGGGAATCAAATTGGTATGAAAGGTTTCTAGCCGCATCCAATTCATTAGAAACTTGAGCCGCTTCTAGCTGCCCCAGTCTGGCTGTGTTCTCGGTAAGAAGTGTTTGCAGAATGTTTCGTTCGCCGCGACGGTCTGCTTCTGACTTGGCAGTTTCGTCTAATGCCTTGTGCAGATCAACGATGTCGGCAGCGAGAATTCGGGCCTTCGCGTCTCGAACAGTTGCGGCAATTCCTTGCGCTTCACGGGCCACCTCAGCCTGCTGACCAAGCGGCTTGAGCTGTCGTCGAACTTCACCTGCCAAGTCATTCAAACGAGTCAAGTTTGCCTGCATCGCCTCAAGCTTGCGTTGAGTTTTTTCTTTTCGGCGTCGGTGCTTCAGAATTCCGGCTGCCTCTTCGATGAATCCACGGCGCTCTTCCGGGGTCGCGCGCAAAACGCTATCGAGCTGCCCCTGACCAACGATTACGTGCATCTCGCGGCCAAGGCCAGAGTCGCTCAGCAATTCTTGAACGTCTAGGAGTCGGCACGCATCGCCATTGATGGCGTATTCACTTCCACCATTGCGAAATAGAGTTCGCGAAATCGTGACCTCGGTGTAGTCAATCGGCAGCGCACCGTCGGTGTTATCGATAGTCAGGATTACTTCTGCTCGACCCAGCGGCCCCTTGGTTGAGGTGCCGGCAAAGATGACGTCTTCCATCTTGCCGCCGCGAAGACTCTTGGCACCCTGCTCACCCATTACCCAGGCCAGAGCATCGACCACATTTGACTTACCCGAACCATTAGGCCCAACCACCGCTGTTACCCCAGGTTCAAACGCAAAGGTGGTTGGTTGGGCAAAGGATTTGAAGCCCTTAAGAGTGAGGCTCTTTAGATACAAGCTGATTCACTCCCCGATTGGCTTCATTGAAAACTGCGCCAAAAAGCGCAACACTCAAAAATACCGCATTTACCGTCTCGTTATTTGCCACCGAGGCGGGTTAACCCTTGAGTTTTTGGCACTTCGGGCAGAAGTGCGAACCGCGGTTCATCCAATTTTCACGCCGGATGAGGGTTCCACATCGCTTGCAAGGGGTGCCGGTCATTCCATAGGCGTTCAATGAAACCGCGAAGTAGCCTGATTCACCGTTGACGTTCTTGTATTGCTCATCAAAGCTAGTGCCGCCTTCAATAACCGCGGCAGCCAAAATATCGCGCACGTTTTGAAGAAGTTCTTTTGCCTTAGCCGCACTCAGCGAGGATGCCGGTTGGTCATAGTGAAGCTTTGACCGCCAAAGTGCCTCATCGGCATAAATATTGCCAATTCCACTCAGGGTTTGCTGGTCAAGCAGCACTCGCTTGATTCCCGAATTCTTTTTCTTGAACTTACCCAAAACGTGTGCCTCGTTGAAGTTTTCATCCAAGGGGTCTCTTGTGATGTGAACGGCACATGCCGGGATGAGGTTCAGCCACCATGTCGATTCAACTGAATCAAGGGCCAGCGACGCCTGACTGAATCCGCCGGGCAATCCATCTGTGGTGGCAATCAATTCATCGATGGCCAGCGAACCGAATAATCGTTGATCGATGAATCGAAATTCAACTTGCGCGCCCGAATCGGTGGTTGCATGAACGATGACTCTGGTGAGCTTGTCGGCTTCGGCTCCTGGCTGGCGCAGAAGCATTTGGCCACTCATACCCAGGTGCCCGACTAGCGCTAACCGATGGCCCGTTGCGCGACCTTCTGGCAGTTCTAGTGGCATCCAAAGAAATTTGCCCCTGCGCACAACGGCAAGAATTTTGCTTCCAACTAATGTCTCGACGAAGTCGCTTACTCCACCGGGATGGCGCTTTAGCGAGCGGGAATCGAGAATGTCGATGCCGGTGACCTGAGCATTTGTGAGCGCAGGAGCCAAGCCGGCTCGAACTGTTTCAACCTCTGGTAATTCAGGCATTATTTGCCTTTTTTAGATTTCGGCAGTCTGGCTAGAGCATCAATTGCCGCGGAAGTCTCGGCAAGCTTTTTACTGCGCCCCTGGCCTTCGCCGAGAAGTTTTTCGTCTACGCTCACGACTGAAAAGAATGTACGGTCGTGATCTGGCCCTTCATGTCGGGTTTCATAAACCGGCGCAGGCTTTGATTCCGCCTGCAGACGCTCTTGGAGGGTGGTCTTTGGGTCACTGTTTGCCCTCAAAGAATCTGGATCTTCCAGAAGTGGAAAGATAAACCTTCTGACGATACTTTCGGCCGCATCTAGACCTTTTGAAACATATGCTGCGCCAAGAATTGCCTCGAATGCGTCGGCTAAAAGGTTTGCCTTTTCACGGCCACCCGTCTGCTCTTCGCCTTTGCCTAGCCTTAGAAATTCGCCGAGCCCAATTTCACCGGCAACCTTGGCCAGGGCCATTGCTGAGACAACCGCGTTCTTCACCTTGGTCAATTCGCCCTCGGGCAGGTTGGTCAGAAGGTCATGAATATGGGCCGTAACGACAAAACCCAACACCGAGTCCCCGAGAAACTCGAGGCGTTCGTTGTTGGGTATGTTGCCATGCTCATACGAGTATGAGCGATGGGTAAGTGCGAGTTCGAGCAGCTGTGGCTCGATGTCAACGCCTAAGCGGTTGCTGAGTACGTCGACGTTCACGCTAAGACCGAAAAAGTCTTAAGCGTCAGCGACCTTGCGGCCCTTGTACTCAAGGAATAGCGCGTTGCCGGCTGAATCCTCGACTACCTTGGCGCGGTGAGGCAAGCTGTAAACGGTCTTGCCATTCTCGATGGTCTTGACCAAGGTAACCTCAGCGGCCTTCCACTGCGAACGACGAGCGTGAGTGCGGGCGCGAGATAGGCGTCTCTTTGGTACTGGCATGGTACTTACTCTTCCTTTTGCGTAAAACTCTGTAGTGCAGTCCACCGGGAATCAACCGCGGTTTCGTGCACGTGGTGCGGGTTTTCGGCAATCTTCAAACCACAATCTGGGCACAGGCCAAGACAGTTCTTTCGACAAACTGGTTTGAACGGAAGGCTTAGAACAACCGCGTCACGGATGACTTGTTCAAGATCGATTTGCTCGTCAGTGACGACAAATTCATCCTCGTTGGTTAAAGAATAGGCGAAAAGCTCTTGAAAATCTACTTCTACCGGCACAGTTAGTGGATCTAGGCATCGACTGCACTCCCCAACCGCATCGGCGAAGACCTCTCCGGTAGCCAAAATACCTTCATGGACCGACTCGAGCCGCAAATCCAAATCAAGATCTACGCCACCGGGAACCTTGATGAAATCATCGCCAAGATCCTCTGGAACAACGATGTCTAGCTTAAATTCGCGCATCGCGCCGGCCTTATGCATGATGTCGTGAACCGAAATCACGTATGGGGATGCGGAACTCATGAGCCTATTTCTTTCTGTCAGCCGCCGATGCCTGTAGGGCGCGAGCAACGGCGCGTGGTACATATTTTGTCACCGAACCGTCTAGGTCAGCAACCTGTTTCACCAACGAACTTGAGACATGGCCGTGTTCTGGATTCGCAGGAATGAAGATTGTTTCTACGCCAGCCAAATCACGATTGACCTGAGCCATTGGCAATTCATAGTCGAGGTCAACATTACTGCGGAAACCCTTGACCAGAGCCGACGCTCCGACCTTTCGGCAATAGTCGACCAACAACCCTGAATCTAGAGTGTCCACGAGAATTTTTGCGCTGTGATGAATCCCCAACTCTGCCAAGCTGGCGCGAATGAGATCCACTCTTTCAGCACTAGAGAACCGAGGAGTCTTGTTGGGGTTGTGGACCACAACAACACGCAGTTCGTTGACCAGCAAAGCGGCGCGCGAGATCACATCGAGGTGGCCCAGAGTGATCGGGTCGAATGAACCAGGGTAAACAGCAATCATTGACATAACTAAAGGTTAGCCGAGCAGGTTACGGTTAGTCGCACCCCAGATTACGCCTTTGTTAAATTGTCTTGCCTAGCCTGATCTTCGCGTTCTAGCGCTTGACCTAGAAGTGGGTGCTTCTCCAGCGTTGGGTCGAGATTGAGAACGTGTTCGGCTGCTTTTCTTGCGGACTGAATTAATTTCGCATCCTGAATAACCTTCAAAAGTTTGAGACTGGAGCGCCCGCCTGATTGAGTGGCGCCCAAAACATCACCCTCCCGACGAAGTTCCAGATCGATTTCGCTGAGTTCGAAGCCATCGAGGGTTCCCGACACCGCGCGAACGCGCTCTAAAGCTATTGAACCCTCTTCGGCGGAAGTAAGCAGGAGGCAAAGACCCGCATTCCCACCACGACCTACACGACCACGTAACTGATGCAACTGACTAATGCCAAATCGATCTGCATCAAGAACGACCATGACGGTTGCGTTCGGCACATCGACACCGACTTCGATAACCGTGGTGGAAACCAGAATCTTGATTTCACCGCCGGCAAACCTTGCCATCACAGTGGCTTTTTCCTCTGCAGTCATTCGCCCGTGCAGGGTCTCAATCTCGAGCCCAGCAAGTGCCGGTATGCCTCGAAGCGACTCTGTCATCCCAATCGCCGAGGCAAGCGGTTGGCGGGGTTTACTGGCCAGTTCCGCAGCGGCCTCTTCCGTGCCATCCGAGAAAATCAGATCATCTTCAGCCAAACCGCCAGATTCCATCAGTTCGACACCTGGGTCATCTTCATCAATTCGCGGGCAAACTACGAAAGCTTGCCGGCCGGCCGAAACTTCCTCTGCAATTCGAGTCCAAGTTCTTGCAACCAAGGCGGGTTGGCTTAGCTGAACGACGTGGGTTGAAATCCCTTGTCGCCCCGCAGGCAGTTCAGTAAGTGTCGAGACATCTAAATCACCAAAAACTGTTACAGCCAAAGTTCTTGGGATCGGCGTTGCTGTCATCGTCAGGACGTGCGGTGGCAGCTTGCCCTTGCGCCTTAGCGCTTCTCTTTGATCAACACCAAAGCGATGCTGTTCATCGATGACGATCAGACCAAGATCTAGAAACTCAACGTTCTCACTGATGAGGGCGTGGGTTCCCACCACTATTCGAGCCTTGCCGCTAACCATTTGCAAAAGCGCCCGTTTGCGCTCAGCTGTTGCCATTTGCCCGGTTAGCAGGGTGAGCCCGACCTCCTTTGCTAGCTCCTCGCCAAGCGATTTTTCAATCGACTTTAGATGCTGAGCCGCCAGCACCTCGGTTGGAGCAAGCAGAGCACACTGCCCGCCAGAATCAGCAACGGTCAGCATCGCCCTAACCGCAACTAGGGTTTTTCCAGAGCCAACTTCACCCTGAAGCAACCGATTCATCGGGTGCGTCGCCTCTAAATCTGCGGCAATTTGATTGCCAACCTCAATTTGCCCATTGGTCAGAGTGAATGGCAGCGATTTATCAAATCTGGCCAGGATGCCGCCTGCTTTGGAGGTTCTCGGAGTTGTCGGCGTGGCCTGATTTTCAAATCTTCGCTTGAGTAAGGTCGCCTGAAGCAAAAAGGCCTCGTGATACTTCAAGGTGTCTCTTGCGCGTTGCCAATCGGTCATAACTTCCGGGCGATGCACCAGGTTTATGGCTTCATGCAGCGGAATTAATTGATTATCTGCAACCACATCATTAGGAAGCTCATCCTCTATGGGCGCCAAGGTGTCAAGCACCACTGCTACGGCCCGCTGAATCGCCCAGGTCGTAACCGAAGATGCAGCCGGGTAGATAGGAATCGGCAAGTCAGCCCATCGCTTTGCCTCTGCCTCAGAAATCTCCTCGGGAAATAGTTCATATTCAGGATGAGCCAACTGCAGCTTGCCGTTGTAGCTGCCAACCTTTCCGGCAAACATCCCCCGAAGCCCGGGCCGCAAATCTTTCTGGCGCCATGCTTGATTAAAAAACGAAAGACTCATCGAACCGTGACCGTCGGTGATGCGAACTTCAAGGATGCTGCCATTTCGGCCCTTCATCCTGCGCTCACGAATTTCGAGAATATCCGCAACGACAGTTGCCGTTTCGCCAATTGGAAGTTCTGAGATCGGCGTCAAATCCCCGCGTGACGCGTAACGCCTGGGAAAGTGGGTCAGCAAATCACTCACACTTTTCAAACCCAAGTGCTTGGCGAAAGATTTAGCCGTGCGGTCACCAAGAACGCGGTCGAGGGGTTCAAGAGGCAACAGCATGCTTCTATCTTCGCTGGTTGGTCAACCCGCCCGCGGTAGGCTTGACCGGTTATGACAAGAATCATTAGCGGCGTAGCCGGCTCAAGACAGCTAGCCAGCCCAGCAAAAGCGACTAGACCGACCAGCGACAGAATTCGCGAGGCGATTTTTAACCGCCTGCAAGCGCGTGACTGGGTTGATAACAAGCGCGTGCTAGACCTTTATGCCGGCACCGGGGCTCTCGCGCTCGAGGCAATTAGCCGCGGCGCAATCTACGCGATGATGGTAGAACGAGACGGTCAGGCGGCAGCCGTCTGTGTAAAAAACATGAACCTCATCCAAAAAGCCATGGAGAAGGAGGGTTTCTACGACCAGGTGACCAAGGTTGCCCAGAAGGCCGTCACCACATTCCTGAGCACCGACTCGCTTGTCTATGATTTGGTGTTCATCGACCCGCCGTATGACGTCGCAAACGAAGAAATTGAAACCAATCTAAAAGCACTTATGCCGCGCCTTGCCAAGGATGCAATTGTGATGCTGGAGCGATCAAGCCGAAGCGGGACTGTTGAACTGCCCGAAGGGTTGGAACTTGATGAGGAAAAATCCTACGGCGACACCACAGTGTTTTGGCTGACAAAGTCTTAGGCCGTTGGAAATTTTCATTTTGGTTATAAAAATACCCCCGATTATTCGGGGGTATTTCTTTTGCTTTAGTTGAAAAAGCCCTTCAAAGCACGCTCTGGTTCGCCAATGTAGATCTGCTGTGGGCGGCCGATCTTGGTTGCAGGGTCGATGTTCATTTCGCGCCAGTGTGCAATCCAACCAGGTAGTCGGCCGAGAGCAAATAATGCGGTAAACATTCGAGGTGGGAAACCGAGCGCCTTGTAGATAACACCGGTGTAGAAGTCAACGTTAGGGTAAAGCTTTCGCTCAATGAAGTAGCTGTCTGACAGCGCGGCAGCCTCAAGCTCCTTGGCGATGTCGAGAAGCGGGTCCTTCACTCCCAGTTCAGCAAGGACCTTGTCTGCAGTTGCCTTCACGATACGGGCACGAGGGTCAAGGTTCTTGTAAACACGGTGGCCAAAGCCCATTAGGCGAATGCCGTCTTCTTTGTTCTTCACTCGATTGACAAAGTGTTGCACTGATTCCCCAGATTCCTGGATGTGAGTCAGCATTTCAAGAACTGCCTCGTTTGCTCCGCCGTGAAGCGGGCCAAAGAGTGCGTTGATTCCTGAGGAAATTGACGCAAACATGTTTGCCTGGCTTGAACCAACCAAGCGCACAGTGGACGTTGAGCAGTTCTGCTCGTGGTCGGCGTGCAAAACCAACAGAGTCTCAAGCGCTTGGGTGACCACTGGGTTCTGAACGTAATCTTCGGCCATGTTGCCAAAGTTCATTCTCAGGAAGTTTTCGACGTAACCCAGGGTGTTGTCTGGATACAGAAGCGCCTGCCCCATGCTGTTTTTGTTTGCATAGGCCGCCAGTACCGGCAATTTAGCGAGCAATCGAATAGTTGATAGTTCAACTTGGTCAGGGTCGCTTGGGTCTAGCGAGTCTTGATAGAAGGTTGATAGAGCGGATACGCCCGCTGCCAAAACTGCCATCGGGTGGGCGTTTTGCGGCATTGCGTGGAACAAGTTTTTTAGGTCTTCATGCACCAAAGTGTGACGGCGAATTTTGTCTTCAAACGCGCCAAGTTCTTTGGCAGTTGGCAACTCGCCATAAATCAAAAGATATGAGGTTTCAAGGAAACTCTTGGTCCCTGCCAACTGCTCAATCGGGTAACCGCGGTGACGCAGAATACCCGCGTTTCCATCGATGAATGTGATTGCAGATTTGGTAGATGCGGTGTTCACAAAACCTTGGTCGTAAGCAGTCAAACCGGTGGTTGCGGTGAGCTTAGAAATGTCGACCGCCGACGGTCCGTCGACCGAAGCAATTACTGGAAATTCGGTCGTGACATCGCCGTAGGTGATGGTAACTTTGTCGCTCGAGGTCATCGAAGCTCCTGTGTCTCTCTGTGCCCTTGGTTGAGGCTAAACCAAGCCTATGGCATCGCGTAGTCGGCGCGCACCTTCGGCTATTTTGTCATCGGTTGCTGTAATCGAAAAACGAACATATTGATTGCTGGATTCACCATAAAATGTGCCTGGAACCACGATTATGCCTAATTCAGCCATACGGTCAACGGTAGCGAAGCAGTCTTCACCAAGAGTGGCCCAAAGGTACAGGCCAGCCTGGCTCTCAGCGAGTTGGAAGCCGTAATCGCGAACTGCAGATAACAAAATTTCACGGCGTTCACGATAAATTTCTTTTTCGACCGCAACGTGTTCTTCATCGGCCAAGGCAACCACCATCGCTCGCTGAACAGGCAATGGAGTGTTGAGCCCTGAGTGCATTCGAAGATTCACTAACCCCTTGATCAGTGACTTCTCACCAACGGCAAAGGCCGCACGGTAGCCAGCCATATTTGACTGCTTACTTAGCGAATAAACAGCCAAAACCCCGTCATGAGAATCTCCGCAAACCCGAGGGTCTAGAACCGAAGGAATTAGCTTCTCGGACCACTCATTCCAACCCAACTCGGCATAGCATTCATCGCTAGCTAAAAGGGCCCCTAGTTCCCGAGCGCGATCAACCGCGGCCTTCATCTCGGCAACATCTAGAACTCTGCCATCCGGGTTTCCCGGTGAGTTAATCCAGATCAGCTTGGCATTTGTTGGCCATTTTGCCGGGTCGTCTTCAGAGACAATCTCTGCACCACAGAGGGCTGCCCCAACAATGTAGGCCGTGTACGCAACCCTTGGTTGCACCACGACGTCTCCGGGGCCAAGCCCCATGAGAAGCGGCAGCCAACTAATCAACTCTTTCGAACCAATGGTGGGCATAACTTGCTCCGGCTTTAGCCCTGGCACGCCACGGCGGCGGGCAAACCATTCCACGACCGCAGCCCTAAATTCGGGTGATCCGCCGGTTGAGGGGTACCCGGGAGCATTCGAAGATGAATTGAGGGCCTCTTGGATGATTGCCGGAGTTGGGTCAACCGGCGAACCGACCGAGAGATCCACGGCACCGCCCGGGTGAAGAGCAGCTTTAGCAGCGTATGGCTTTAGCTGTTCCCAAGGATATTCGGGCAGTCGATCAAACATTGAGAATTTAGCTACTAAGCCTGAGGCGGCAGTGCCGAGATGACCAAGTGGTCCTTGGCGATTTTGCCAACCTTCGCTGCACCACCAGGTGAACCTAGGTCATCGAAGAACTCAACATTGGCCTTGTAATACTCAGACCACTGGGAAGGCAGATCGTCTTCGTAGTAGATTGCCTCAACCGGGCAAACTGGCTCACAGGCACCACAGTCAACGCATTCATCCGGGTGGATGTAAAGCGAACGCTCACCCTCATAGATGCAGTCAACCGGGCATTCTTCGATGCAAGCCTTGTCTTTAACGTCAACACATGGCAGCGCGATTACGTAGGTCACTGTGGGTCCTCTTCTAGTTCTGAACTATGTCTATTTTATTGATGCCCACGGGCACTCTTGCGCCACGAACCGGCACGAATGTG
>Ga0213920_1000254_pt1 | contig 48812 bp, 46 predicted proteins | sample McNCre1117MG_FD_161054 | JGI IMG/M metagenome (GOLD analysis project Ga0213920, IMG submission 161054) | Freshwater microbial communities from McNutts Creek, Athens, Georgia, United States - 11-17 MG | ecosystem: Environmental > Aquatic > Freshwater > Creek | place: USA: Georgia | collected...
AGGCGTCATAAATCAACTGGTTCACAGGTGCGTTGCTTGCAACGCCGACGATGCCACACATTAGGGGAGGTACTTTCCAAAATCAGCCGGTAACACCGGCTTCAACACATGCAAAAACTGTTGCAACACAGGCGCACCTTGCGCCTGCTGCCAAGCTTGCGACGTGTGCAGGGGCGTCATGCCCACCACCACCGTCACCGCCAACAAAATCACCAAACCGCGCAAGAGACCAAACACGGCTCCCAGCAATCGGTCTAAGGGGCCAAGGCCCACAGCGGACACCATCTTTCGGATGAGCCAGCTCAAGAAGACGGTTGCGATCAGCACCGCCACAAAGACCGTCACAAAACCTGCGGCGTAACGCAACATTTGGCTGCTGCCCTCCATGGGCAACCACGCCGCAGCGCGGGGGGCATACATCTGAGACACAAAGAACGCCACGATCCAACCTGCCAGCGACAACACCTCATGCACCAAGCCGCGCCAAATACCCAACAAAAAAGACAGGCCCAAAACGGCCAGCAGAATCCAATCTACCGCCGTAAGGTTCAACATCACAGGGCCAATACAGCGGGCTGCAACTGCAGCTGCTTGATTTTGTGAGCCACTTTATCGGCTTCATCACGGCTGGTGAAGGGCCCCACGCGCACACGCGTGCGCGGGCCTTCTTTGGTCGTCGCCACATGGGTGTAGGTTTTGTAACCCGCTTTTTCTAGCTTGGCACGCACCTCACGGGCTTTGGAATCTTCAGAAAAAGAGCCGACCTGCACGATGAATCGGGGTGCGTTGTCTTTGTTATCCGAAGCCGCTGATTTGTCGTCTGCGGGCTTCGCCTCAGCTTTCACAGCATCTGTTTTAGGGTTGGCATCGGACTTGGTCTCTGCCTTGGCCTCGACCTTGGGCTCGGGCTTAGGGTCTGCCTTTGAGGCAGCCTTGCTAGGCACCACCACCTCTTCTTTGGGGTCCAGCGCAGCGCCCGCTGCCAAAGGTTTGGTCGCTGACGAAGCCGAGACCAACGGTTTGCTGTTCGCACGGTCTGGAATGTCGACCGCGATATCAACCGACACAGGACGCGGCTGGGTGTCAAACACCAGCGGAAAACCCACCACACCCAATACGACCAACACCGATGCGCCAATCAAACGATGACGGGCGCGGCGACGCAAAACCTCGACGCTTTCAGTCGGTGAATTGCTGAAATTGCCTGGGTGCTCGCCAGCGGCACGACTGGGCAATCGAAACTTGAAAAAGGCCATGAATGGGGTCTCAGGAGCTCAAATGTGGGGCATCTAAACGGGGGACACCCTCCGCCAAAACACCCCCGACCGTGAAGAACGATCCGAAGACCACAATTCTATCAGTGGGGTCTGCCGCCGCTACTGCGGCTTGCAGCGCGGCTTGGGGGTTGGCGTGGGTGCTGGCTTTCACGTCTTTGCGTGTTTGAGTGGCCTGCCACTGAGCCTGCAGTTGTTCGGCGGTAGCGGCACGCGGGGTGGGCAAATCACAGAAGTACCAACGGTCCACCAAAGGCCCCAAACGCGCGAGCATGGGCGCCAAATCTTTGTCGGCCATGGCGCCAAACACGGCATGGGTGGTGGGATAAAAGCCCATCGCATCCAAATTGGCGGTCAAAGCAGCCACGGCATGGGGGTTGTGTGCCACGTCCAGCACCAAGGCGGGTTGGCCTGGCACGATCTGAAAACGACCGGGCAGCTCGACCATCGCCAGTCCGTTGCGGATGGCTTGCGCCGTCACAGGAATGCGCGTGCGCAGGGCCTCCAAAGCGGCCAACACGCCGCTGGCATTCACCAACTGATTGGCTCCGCGCAGCGCGGGGTAAGCCAAACCGCTGTAACGACGGCCACGGCCAGCCCAGCCCCATTGCTGCTTGTCGCCGGTGAAATTGAAATCTTTGCCAAATTGCCACAGATCTGCGCCAATTTCCAAGGCATGGTCCAGCACGCTTTGCGGCGGCACAGGGTCACTCACGATGACGGGACGGCCCGTGCGCATGATGCCGGCCTTCTCGCGACCAATCGTTTCGCGGTCGTTGCCCAAAAATTCCATGTGATCAAGGTCAATGCTGGTGATGACCGAGCAATCGGCGTCGATGACGTTGACGGCGTCTAGACGGCCACCCAAACCGACCTCCAAAATTGCCACTTCCAACTGAGAAGCGCTCATCAAACTCAAAATGGCCAACGTGGTGAACTCAAAGTAGGTGAGCGACACCTCACCGTCTTGCACACGTGCCGCCTCGACGCGCGCGAAATGGGGCAACAACGCGTCAGGCTGCACAGTTTCACCATGGATGCGACAGCGCTCTTGGAAATGCACCAAATGCGGCGAGGTGTAAACCCCCGTGCGGTAACCCGCTTGCAGCAAACAGGCTTCCAACATCGCGCAAGTCGATCCCTTGCCATTGGTACCCGCTACCGTGATGACGGGGCCGTCAAAGTGCAAATTCAGGCGCTCGGCCACCACGCGGACGCGGTCCAAGCCCATGTCGATGTTTTTGGGATGCAAACGCTCACAGTGCGCGAGCCAACTGTCTAATGAATTCATGGGTCGAATTGTCGCCCACCCAGCGTCTTGCGGCATGATGTCGCCCCATGAACACAGCATCCATCACCGTTTACGGCATTCCCAACTGCGACAGCGTCAAAAAAGCCCGTGTCTGGCTCAGCGAGCGCGGCATCGACTACACCTTCCACGATTTCAAAAAGCAAGGCGTGCCGGCGACTGCCGTCGATCTGTGGCTGTCTCATGTGAGCTGGGACATGCTGGTCAACCGCAAAGGCACCACATGGCGCAAGCTCGACCCTGCGCGACAAGCCCGCGTGACCGATGCCGCCAGTGCACGCCACTTGATGCTGGAACACGCCAGTGTGATCAAGCGCCCCGTGATGGTCACAGGCCAAGAGGTCATCGTGGGCGTCAACCTTGAAGCGTGGCAGCGCGTTGTTGGCTAGAGACTGACACCAGTTTTACCCCTGCTTTACAGACAAGAAGCAACACACAAATAACGCGAAGACTACACTTAGTTCAAGTTCAGAAAAAGGTAAGTACCATGAAAAAATACATCACGCACAGCACCATGACAGCTGCCCTTTTGGCCGGTTTGTCGGGCGTGAGTCTCGGCGTTCAAGCCCAAGAAGTGGGCCGTGTCATCTCCAGCACCCCCATCATTCAGCAAGTGGCGGTGCCCCGTCAGGTGTGCAACAACGAGCAAGTGGTGACGCAAGGCCAAAAATCGGGCGCCGGTGCCGCCATGGGCGCCATCGCGGGTGGCGCCATCGGCAACAGCATGGGCCAAGGCTCAGGCCGCGCCGCCGCCACCATGTTGGGTTTGTTTGGCGGCGCGATCTTGGGTGACAAGGTCGAGGGACCCGGCACCCCTGAGGTGCGCAACGTGCAAAACTGCACCCAACAAATGTTCTACGAGAACCGCACCATGGCTTACAACGTGGTCTACGAGTTCGCAGGTAAGCAATACACCGTGCAAATGCCACAAGACCCAGGCCCCACCGTGCGCTTGCAAATCACCCCCATGGCCAACCCACCTAGCCAAAACTACAACTCGGCACCCCATTCAAGCTACCCTGTGCCACCCGCTGGCTCAGCACCACGCTACTGACTTTCTGATTAGGAAATCAGCCTGCTTTCCTAGCAAAAGCCGCCATGTGCGGCTTTTGTCGTTTTCGCTCCCCTAAAATCTGAGTTTTTGCAAACTAACCTCCTTTTCGCACCATGACCACAGAAAAAATTGAAAGCGCCAGCGTCACCACCAAAGCCAATGTGTACTTTGACGGCAAGTGTGTGAGCCACGGCCTGACTTTGGCTGACGGCACCAAGCTGTCCGTGGGCGTCATCCTGCCCGCCACACTGACTTTCAACACAGGCGCACCCGAGATCATGGAATGCGTGGGCGGATTTTGCGAATACAAACTCGACGGCAGCCAAGACTGGGTCAAGTCCAGCGCTGGCGAAAAATTCAACGTGCCAGGCAACTCGAAGTTCGACATTCGCGTGACCGAGCCCTACCACTACATCTGCCACTTCGGTTAATCGACGGCACATCGGAACACCATGAGCACCATCCTCCAACACCTCCCCAAGGGCCAAAAAGTCGGCATTGCCTTCTCTGGCGGCCTCGACACCTCCGCAGCCCTGTTGTGGATGAAGCAAAAAGGCGCCCTGCCCTACGCTTACACCGCCAACCTCGGCCAGCCTGACGAAGCCGACTACAACGAAATCCCGCGTAAAGCGATGGAGTACGGCGCTGAACAAGCCCGCCTCATCGACTGCCGCAAACAACTCGCCCACGAAGGCATTGCCGCCATTCAGTGCGGTGCATTCCACATCAGCACCGGTGGCATCACTTACTTCAACACCACGCCGCTGGGCCGTGCCGTGACAGGCACCATGCTCGTGGCGGCGATGAAAGAAGACGACGTCAACATTTGGGGCGACGGCTCGACCTACAAGGGCAACGACATCGAGCGCTTTTACCGCTATGGTTTGTTGACCAACCCCAGCCTGCGCATCTACAAACCTTGGCTAGACCAGCTGTTCATCGACGAACTCGGTGGCCGCGCTGAAATGTCGGCCTTCATGACGGCCAACGGGTTTGGCTACAAGATGAGCGCGGAGAAGGCCTACAGCACCGACAGCAACATGCTGGGTGCGACGCACGAAGCCAAGGACCTCGAAAGCTTGTCCAGCGGCATGAAGATCGTCAACCCCATCATGGGTGTGCCGTTCTGGCGCGAAGACTGCGTGGTGAAAGCAGAAGAAATTACCATCCGTTTTGAAGAAGGCCAACCTGTGGCTTTGAACGGTGTGGAATACGCCGACCCTGTGGCGCTGTTCTTGAAAGCCAACGAAATTGGTGGCCGCCACGGTTTGGGCATGAGCGACCAGATCGAGAACCGCATCATCGAAGCCAAGAGCCGCGGCATCTACGAAGCCCCAGGCATGGCGCTGTTGCACATCGCTTACGAGCGTTTGGTGACGGGCATTCACAACGAAGACACCATCGAGCAGTACCGCATCAACGGCCTGCGCTTGGGCCGCTTGTTGTACCAAGGCCGCTGGTTCGACCCGCAGTCCATCATGTTGCGCGAAACCGCCCAACGCTGGGTGGCACGCGCCGTGACCGGCACGGTGACGTTGGAGCTGCGCCGTGGCAACGACTACTCGATCCTTAACACCGAGTCGCCCAATCTGACTTACGCCCCCGAGCGTTTGAGCATGGAAAAAGTGGAAGACGCGCCGTTCAGCCCACTGGACCGCATTGGCCAGCTGACCATGCGCAACTTGGACATCGTGGACACACGCGCCAAGCTGGGCATCTACGCCCACACAGGCTTGTTGTCGCTGGGTGAAGGCGCAGACATGATCAAGCTGGAAGGCAGCAAGAAGTAACCCAAGGGTTCTTTGGTTCCATGAAAAAGCGACCTTTTGAGGTCGCTTTTTTTTGGCTACTTTGCTTGCTGAAGAGGCGTGGCGGCTTAAACCACCACGGGCTCTGGCTCTAAGCGGATGCCGAAGCGCTCATACACGCTGGTTTGGATGGCTTTGGCCAAAGTCATCACTTCGCCGCCGGTACACGGGTTGTCGCGACCCCCTTTATTGACCAATACCAAGGCTTGTTTTTCGTAGACGGCGGCGTTGCCCACGGCTTTGCCTTTCCAGCCGCAGGCGTCGATCAACCAGCCAGCGGCGAGTTTGATGCGGCCGTCATCCAAGACGTAATGCACCACTTTCGGGTCGCGGGCGATGATGTCGTCACACTGGTCTTGGGTGACGGTGGGGTTTTTGAAGAAGCTGCCGGCGTTGCCAATCACCGCAGGGTCGGGCAACTTGGCGCGGCGAATGGCGCAGACCCAATCAAAGATTTGCATCGCGGTGGGCTGGCTGATGCCAGTTTCAGCCATTTTGCGTTCGAGGTCGAGATAGCCCAAGACGGGCTTCCAATCTTTGCGCAGCGAGAAGCGCACGCGGGTGATGAGGGCTTTGCCTGCCAAGCCCAAACCATTCGGGCCACTGCTCTCGTGTTTGAACACCGAGTCGCGGTAACCAAAGGCGCATTGCGCAGCGTTGAGGCTGAAGGTGTGGCCCGTGGTCAGGTCGATGGCGTCCAAGGAATCAAAACTGTCTTGCAACTCCACGCCATACGCGCCAATGTTTTGCACAGGCGAGGCGCCCACACTGCCGGGGATGAGCGCCATGTTTTCTAGGCCAGGCCAGCTGTTGTCCAAGGTCCAGCGCACCAAGTCGTGCCAGCTTTCGCCCGCAGCGGCTTCGACCACCCAAGCCTTGTCTGTTTCTTGCACCAAGCGCATGCCTTTGAGTTCGACTTTGAGGACCAAAGGTTTCACGTCGCCAGTCAGCACCATGTTGCTGCCGCCACCCAGCACAAACTTTGGGCTAGCACGCAACGCGGGGTCCGCCATGACGGCTTGTACATCGGCTTCGGATTGCACGCGCACCAACTGAAGCGCTTTGGCGACGATGCCAAAACTGTTGTGTGCTTGAAGGGGGTAATTGGGCTCAACTAACATAGGACAATTGTCTCATTCTGAATTTGAAAGCCGACTGCCATGCCTTCTTTTGACACCGTACTCGAACCCAACTTGGTCGAAGTGAAAAATGCCGTTGAAAACACTTCCAAAGAAATCGCCACCCGTTTTGACTTCAAAGGCACATCCGCTGCCGTTGAATTGAAAGACAAAGAGATCACCATGTTTGGCGATGCCGACTTTCAGTTGGTGCAAGTCGAAGACGTGCTGCGCAACAAGCTGACCAAACGCGAAGTGGATGTGCGCTTCCTCGACAAAGGCGATGTGCAAAAAGTGGGCGGCGACAAGGTCAAACAAGTCATCAAAATCCGCAACGGTATTGAAACCGAAGTGTCCAAAAAAATCCAACGCTTGCTCAAGGACAGCAAGATCAAAGTGCAAGCCGCCATCCAAGGCGACGCCGTGCGCGTCAGCGGCACCAAGCGCGACGACTTGCAAGCGGCGATGGCCTTGATCCGCAAAGAAATGACCGACTTGCCCCTGTCGTTCAACAATTTCCGCGACTGACCCACAGACAAAGACCACAGGAATGCCCTGATGCGCCGCACGGTCCGTGGCGCCGTTCCTGATGCGTCAACCCCATGACATCACAGCTCAGACACCTCGTATTGATTTTGGGAGACCAGCTCGACGAAAACGCGTCGGCACTGAACGGTTTTGAGCCCCAACAAGACGCGATCTGGATGGCAGAGGTCGCCGAAGAGTCCACGCACGTCACATCGGCCAAACAACGCACCACCGTCTTTTTAAGCGCCATGCGCCACTTCGCGGCACAGCTCAAAGCGCGAGGCTGGACCGTCCACTACACCCCGCTGGATGCGCCTGACAACGCAGGCACCTTGGCTGGCGAATTGCGCAAAGCCATTGCGCACACCCAGCCTCGGCAGTTGATGATGACCGCCCCTGGCGAATGGCGCGTTCTGCAAAGCCTGCGATCGGTTGCCCGCGCACATGACTTGAACCTTGAGATTCGCGACGACACACACTTCTTCAGCACGGTGCGTGATTTCGCGGAGCATGCCCGTGGACGCAAACAACTGCGCTTAGAATTTTTCTACCGCGAGATGCGCCAAAAGACCGGCATCTTGATGGACGGCAAAAAACCCATGGGTGACCAATGGAACTTCGATGCGGACAACCGAGGGAGTTTTGGCAAACAAGGCCCCGGGCTGTTGCCCAAACCCAGCCGGTTTGAGCCCGATGCGATCACACAAGACGTCATTCAGCTGGTGAACCAACGCTTCGCACATCACCCCGGATCGCTGGCGAGCTTTGGCTGGCCCGTGACGCGCGCGCAAGCGCTGTCGGCACTGGCAGAGTTCATCGCACACAGGCTACCCAGTTTTGGGCTGTACCAAGATGCCATGTGGGAGGGCGAAGTTTGGCTGTACCACTCGCATTTGTCCTGCGCCTTGAACCTCAAGCTGATCCACCCACGCGAAGTTGTCGCAGCGGCAGAAGACGCGCTTCGCCAAGGTCATGCGCCACTGCAAGCGGTGGAGGGCTTTGTGCGGCAAATCTTGGGTTGGCGTGAGTATGTGCGCGGCATTTACTGGACGCACATGCCTGACTACGTGGCGCGCAACGCGATGCAAGCCCATCAGCCACTGCCCGAGTTTTACTGGACGGGTCAAACCGAGATGGCCTGTCTGCGCGACGCGATTGGGCAAACCTTGGCACATGGCTACGCACACCACATTCAGCGCTTGATGGTGACCGGCCTCTACGCCTTGCTGCTGGAGGTCGAACCCCAAGCCGTACACCAGTGGTATTTGGGCGTGTATGTCGATGCGGTGGAATGGGTCGAGCTACCCAACACCTTGGGCATGAGCCAATTTGCAGACGGCGGCCTCATGGCCAGCAAGCCCTACGTGGCCAGCGGCAAATACATTGACCGCATGAGCAACCACTGCAAGGGTTGTCGGTTTAACCCCGCGCAATCCACGGGCGAGACGGCCTGCCCCTTCACCACCTTGTATTGGGACTACCTCATCCGACATGCAGATGTGCTGGCCAAAAATCCGCGCATGCTCATGCAGCTCAAAAACATGAACCGATTGACCCCAGAAGAGCGCGAGCACATTGCGTCACAAGCACAATCACATCGACAAAACAGCCCGCATGCAGCGCAGGCTCGTACCTAGGATTTCTATGATGGACATCACTTCGGCCAAAGCAGCCACGGCACTGCTCATGCAACATTGGAAAGACGGCACAACGCTGGCCGCCTTGCCGCCTTCCCTGTGCCCCACCAACCGTGAAGAAGCTTATGCCGTTCAGGCTCAACTGGAAGCCATGAGCGACCAACCACTCTTTGGCTGGAAAATTGCGGCAACCAGCGTGGCTGGACAACAGCACATCGGCGTTGACGGCCCCATTGCAGGTCGTCTGCTGGCTGAGATGGTGTACCGCGACGGTGACACGGTCCCCTTTGGCGCCAACCGCATGCGCGTGGCGGAGGCAGAGTTTGCGTTTCGCATGGGCCGCGATTTGCCACCACGTCAAACACCGTATGAATTGCACGAGGTGCTCGACGCGGTGTCTGAGCTTTACCTCGCCATTGAAATACCCGACTCCCGCTATGTGGACTTTGTCACAGCCGGTGCGGCGCAGCTGATTGCGGACAACGCCTGTGCCCACCGCTTTGTGCTCGGACCTCAAGCACCCGAGACTTGGCGCCAGATCGATTTGGCATCGCACCGCGTCGTTGGCAGGGTCGGTGAACGGCTGACGCGCGATGGCATCGGGTCCAACGTGTTGGGCGATCCTCGCATGGCACTCACTTGGTTGGCCAATGAACTCTCGACAATCGGCGTCACCTTGGCTGCTGGCCAAACAGTGACGACAGGCACATGCCTCGTACCCTTAGAGATCGAGCCCAAAGACACCGTGTTGATCGACTTCGGTGTTCTTGGCCACGTCAGCTGCAGCTTCACCGATGTGTGAATTTGGCTGATGACGCATTTGTGATGAACGGAGGAATTTGATGACCATGAAAATCACCAGCATCCAGACCACCCCTGTTTTGGCGCCCTTGCCTCGGCCAGTGCGCACGGCGTCAGGGACCATTGGTCAGTTCCCCCTCGTGTTGATTGATGTGCACACCGACACCGATGTGGTGGGCCGCGCTTACGCACAGGTGTATCTGCCCGAATTGCTGCCAGCGTTGCAGCACGCCGTGTCAAATCTTGCGGACATGGCGACGGGGCTGCCGCTGGCACCACGTGATATCCACGCACACCTGCTGCGCCGTTGCCGACTGTTCGGCATGAAGGGGCTCTTGGGCGTCGCGCTTGGCGGGCTGGACATGGCCCTGTGGGACGCATGGGCACGCGCCCGCGCAGAGCCGCTGGCACGCGCGCTGGGCGCAGAGCTGCGACCGATCAAGGCCTATCACAGCGTCGGACTTTACGACGCCAAAGAAGTGGTGGTCATCGCACAGGAAACGCTGGCCGCAGGGTTTGCGGGTCTGAAAATCAAAACAGGATTCCCCACCTTCGCCGAGGACTTGGCGGCCATACGTGCCGCCAAACAAGCATTAGGCCATGCCGCCGCCCTCATGATCGACTACAACCAGTCGCTCAGTTTTGCGGAAGCCATGGCTCGCTGCAAGGCCCTCGATGACGAGGGGCTGGCATGGATTGAAGAGCCCATACTTGCCGATGATTTGGAGGGTTGCGCCCGCATTGCCGAGGCCATCACCACGCCAATCCAAATTGGTGAGAACTTTCACGGACCGTCTGAAATGCGCACGGCCATTGCCGCACGGGCGTCAGATTTAGTCATGCCCGATCCACAATTTATCCATGGGGTCACGGGCTGGCTGGAGGCGTCGGCATTGGCCCGCACGGCGGGACTGCCGATGTCGTCTCACACATTTGTAGAAGCCAGCGCGCAATTGTTGTGTGCAACACCCACCGCCGATTGGATCGAAGTGATGGATGCCGCAGGCGGGCTGCGACACGCCCCCCTGCAGATCAAAGACGGGATGCTGGTGCCTTGGGACACTCCCGGAATTGGGTTGGAGTGGCGGGAAGACATGGTTGCGCGCTACCGCGCGTAACCCTGTCAGCGCAACAGCCAGCCCTGTTTTGACAGGGCTTTATATACTGGGTACCAGCGTGGTGGCACATCGTTTCCACCACATCATTTAGCGCATTACTTTTAAATATTCCCCATGGAAATCAAGGTCAACTTTCTCGACAAGCTTCGCTTGGAAGCCAAGTTCGATGACTTCACGGTCATCGCCGACCAGCCTATTCGTTACAAAGGCGATGGCTCAGCCCCTGGACCTTTCGATTATTTTTTGGCTTCATCGGCTTTGTGTGCCGCGTACTTTGTGAAGCTGTACTGCGACACGCGCAATATTCCCACCGACAACATCCGTCTGTCGCAAAACAACATCGTCGATCCAGAGAACCGTTACCAACAGATTTTCAAAATCCAGGTGGAGTTGCCATCTGACATTCAAGAAGTCGACCGCCGAGGCATCTTGAACTCAATTGAGCGTTGCACCGTCAAAAAAGTGGTGCAAGCAGGCCCCGAATTTGTCATCGAAGAAGTCGAGAGCTTGGATGCCGATGCGCAAGCTTTGCTCACGCTGAAACCAAGCGCTGACAGCAGCACCTACATCGCGGGCAAGGACCTGCCGCTGGAACAAACCATCGCCAACATGTCGGGCATCTTGGCAGGCTTGGGCATCAAGATTGAAATTGCGTCGTGGCGCAACATCATTCCCAATGTGTGGTCACTGCACATCCGCGATGCGCATTCGCCTATGTGTTTCACCAACGGCAAAGGTGCGACCAAGGAGAGCGCGCTGGCATCGGCGTTGGGTGAATACATCGAACGACTGAACAACAACCATTTCTACGCAGGCTCTTTTTGGGGTGAAGACATCGCCAATGCAGCGTTTGTCCATTACCCCAATGAGCGCTGGTTCAAGCCCGGAAAGAAAGACGCGCTGCCCGCTGAAATTCTCGACACCTACTGCCTGCAGATCTACAACGCCGATGGCGAATTGCGTGGCTCGCATTTGATCGACACCAACTCCGGTCATATGGAGCGTGGCATTTGCTCACTGCCGTACATCCGTCAGTCGGATGGCGAAGTGGTGTATTTCCCCTCTAACTTGGTCGAAAACTTGTTCGTCAGCAACGGCATGAGCGCTGGAAACACGTTGGCCGAAGCGCAGGTGCAATGCCTGTCTGAAATCTTCGAACGCGCGGTCAAGCGCGAAATCTTGGAGGGCGAAATTTGTTTGCCCGATGTGCCGCAAGACGTGTTGGCGCAATACCCCAGCATCTTGGCCGGCATTCAAGGCTTGGAAGAACAGGGCTTTCCGGTGCTGGTCAAAGATGCGTCACTGGGCGGGGTCTACCCCGTCATGTGCGTGACCTTGATGAACCCACGCACAGGCGGCGTGTTTGCGTCGTTCGGCGCGCACCCCAGCTTGGAAGTGGCCTTGGAGCGCAGCCTCACGGAGTTGCTGCAAGGTCGCAGCTTTGAGGGCCTGAACGATTTGCCACCGCCCACGTTCGAGAGCAACGCGGTCACGGAGCCCAACAACTTTGTAGAGCACTTCATCGACTCCAGCGGCATCGTGTCGTGGCGTTTTTTCAGTGCCAAAGCCGATTTCGAATTTGTAGCATGGGACTTTTCCGGCCAAGGCAAAAACGCCAACGCAGAAGAAGCGGCCACGTTGTTGGGCATTCTTGAAGACATGGGCAAAGAGGTCTACACCGCGGTGTATGACCAGTTGGGTGCCATCGCCTGCCGGATTTTGGTGCCGGGTTATTCGGAGGTTTACCCCGTCGAAGATTTGATTTGGGACAACACCAACAAAGCGCTGCTGTTTCGCGAAGACATCCTGAACCTGCACCGCTTGGACGATGCCAGTTTGTCTGCGCTGATGGATCGCTTGGAAAACAATGAGCTCGATGAGTACTTGGACATTGCCACATTGATCGGTATCGAATTTGATGAAAACACCGAGTGGGGTCAGCTGACGGTGCTTGAACTGAAGCTGCTGATCCATCTGGCGTTGGAGCAATTTGAAGAAGCGCAAGACCTTGTGGGGGCCTTCCTGCAATACAACGACAACACGGTAGAACGCAAATTGTTTTACCAAGCCTTGCACGTGGTGCTGGAAGTACAGCTCGATCCAGAGCTCGAACTGAAAGACTATGAAGTCAACTTCCGTCGAATGTTTGGCAACGCACGGGTGGACGCCGTCATAGGATCGGTCGATGGCACGGTGCGCTTCTTTGGGTTGACGCCCACGAGCATGAAACTTGAGGGGCTCGATCGGCACCACCGCCTGATCGACAGCTATAAAAAATTACATCGTGCGCGTGGCAGTTCTACAACGAGCGCTCAGTAAATAAAAAAGCCGCTAGGTGGTTAAACCTAGCGGCCTTAAATCTGCATATGGTGGTGGATGGTTGACTATTTATGAACTTGCTATTTCGACTACTTAGTAATTAAAAGTAAATGAGCGGTAATGCGCGGTAAGCCCAAAAATATTAAATTGCACCAATATTGTGCATGGTGGTTTTTCTGGATTTGAACCGCCGTCCACAAGTTGGACGTCTAAAGCGATGGGGATTATTTCGCTAATTTCGCAGACCAGTTTTTGCCCCAAGTCGTTGTCACAAAACTAATTTCGCTGATTTCGCTAATTTCGCAGCCACGTATGAATTTTCAGAGTTTGCGGGCACTCACATAGTTCACCACGATTTGCCGACTTAGAGCGATGTTTCCAGTCCCTAAACAAACTGGAGACCATCCATGTCTAAGCTTCGTTGCGTCAACTGCAATTCCCTCTTCACCCCTGCCCCTCAGGTTCCAAATCAAACCTTCTGCTCATCACCAGCCTGTCAAAAAGAGCGGCGTAAGCAATGGCATAAATCTCGGATGCAATCCGACAAGGATTACAGGGAAAACAGATCGGACGCTCAAAAGTCATGGGCGGCCAAAAATCCTGATTACTGGAGAAATCGCCAACAGGCCAAATCAAAAGATCGCGATTTTTCACCATCAAAACAACAGCCGCAAGTTGAAAAGAGCAAACGACCGTCCATCAAGATGGACTCGTTAATTCCACCTCAAAACCTTGGCCAAGCCATACAGGACGGGGTTTTCAGGCTCAAAGTTCTGGTCCAACCAGATCACATCAAGATGGACGTGTGGATTGTGGAACTCTCCTTTATTCATGCGGGTTCTAGACCAATTTCAAATTCATCAAGATAGGACTAGATAGTCAAAAAGAGTTTCTCAAGCTAACTTAAACGCCTGAGTACATCTGGCTCGCCCAAGCCACCCCATTTGGTGGCGGCTTGGGCATGGCATCAACCAGATGGCAATAACAACAGCAAGGCAAAGATGGAACATGGCACAACTCTCGATGGGACACCAACTCAAAAATCAATCTTCAAAGCGGTCAAGTACGTCCGCATGTCCACCGACCATCAACAGTACTCAACAGAAAACCAATCCGACAAGATCGATGAATACGCGGAGAGGCGTGGCATAGAAATCCTCCGGACCTACGCCGACGAAGGCAAAAGTGGCCTACGCATCGAGGGTCGACCTAGGCTTCAAGAGTTGATCAAACTCGTCGAGTCTGGCCAAGCTGACTTTCAGATCATCTTGGTTTACGACATCAGCCGCTGGGGGCGCTTCCAAGACGCCGACGAGAGTGCGTACTACGAATACATCTGCCGCCGTGCGGGCATTCAGGTGGCTTACTGCGCCGAACAGTTTGAAAACGATGGCTCACCCGTCTCCACCATCGTTAAGGGCGTCAAACGCGCCATGGCTGGCGAATACAGCCGCGAACTTTCAACGAAGGTGTTTGCAGGCCAGTGCCGCCTCATTGAAATGGGCTACCGCCAAGGTGGCCCTGCTGGATACGGTCTCAGGCGAGTGTTGATTGATCAAAATGGTTCCATGAAAAGTGAGCTCACCCGTGGTGAACATAAGAGCTTGCAAACAGACCGTGTCATCTTGATGCCAGGCCCCGATGAGGAAGTCCGTGTGGTGAATCAGATCTATGACTGGTTCATCAACGAGGGAGCCATCGAAGCCGACATTGCAAAGCGACTCAACGGCCTTGGTGTGACCACCGATTTGGACCGACCATGGACACGCGCAACGGTGCACCAGGTGCTTACCAATGAGAAATACATCGGCAACAACGTCTACAACCGAATCTCATACAAGCTGAAAAAGCTCAGGGTTGTGAACGATCAGCAAATGTGGATCAAGAAAGAATCTGCGTTCGAAGCCATCGTTCCGAGCGAAGCGTTCTACACGGTGCAAGGGATGATTCGAGCCAGGAACCACCGCTTCACCAATGAAGAGCTCATTGAGAAGTTGCGCACCCTGTATCAAAGCCGTGGTTTGCTCTCCGGTCTCATCATCAATGAGACAGAGGGCATGCCATCGACCTCAGCCTACATCCACCGCTTTGGCAGCCTCACCCGTGCCTATCAAGCTGTTGGATTCAACCCCGATCGCGACTATCGCTATCTAGAGGTCAATCGTTTCTTGCGCCAGATGCACCCACAAATCATCCGGGACACAGAGCAAAAGATCAGAGACATTGGCGGGCTAACTGAACGCGACAACAGTACAGACTTGCTCAACATCAATCGTGAATTCACGGTCTCGATTGTTTTGTCCAGATGCCAAATCTATGAAACAGGAACAAGGCGTTGGAAGGTTCGCTTTGACAGCAGCTTGCAACCCGACATCACGGTTGCTGTGCGCCTAGATGAAACCAACCAATCGGCGCTGGACTATTACCTCCTCCCGAGTTTGGACTTTGGCAGCAAGGGCTTCAACCTGGCCGACCGCAATGGCATTGAGTTTGAAACCTACCGATTTGAAAACCTTGAATATCTCTACGGGATGGCAGAGCGAACAAGAGTAAGGAGAGCAGCGTGAGTGAGCCTAGAAAGAAACCTCAACTGAAGATGATCCCAATCAGCTCCATTGAGGTACTGAACCCCAGAGAGCGAAACCAGCGAGTCTTTGATGACATCGTAGGCAACATCAGCAAGATTGGCCTCAAGAAACCAATCACCGTCACAAACCGACCCGCCCCCAACGGACAGGAGCATTACCTGCTGGTTTGTGGCGAGGGTCGCATGAAAGCATTCAAGTCCCTAGGCGAGACTGAAATTCCAGCCATGGTGATTGAAGTTGATGACGACGATGCTTTCATCATGAGCTTGGCTGAAAACATTGCCAGACGGCAAGGGCGCACCATTGAACTACTCGCTGGTGTCCAGCGACTCAAAGACCAAGGGTATGACAAGAAAGCGATTGCTGAGAAAACTGGTCTCAGCGTTGAATACATCTATGGGATCTTGCAACTTCTAGAGCATGGCGAAGACCGATTACTGATCGCGGTTGAGACAGGAAAAATCCCGCTCAATGTCGCGCTGGACATCAACAAAGCAGACAGCGATGACAAGGCCATTCAAACGGCGCTCCAAGATGCCTATGAATCCGGCCACCTGCGCGGCAAGCAACTCATCCAAGCCAGGAGGTTGGTTGAGAAACGTCACACCTTAGGCAAATCAGTTCGTAAACGAATCAAGCCCCGGGTCACAGGGGAAGTGACCTCATTGAGTTTGATTCGAAGCTACCAACGAGAGGTTGAACGTCAAAAAATGATCGTCAAGAAATCTGACTTCGCACAGCAACGTCTCATGTTTGTCATCGGGGCATTGCGCTCCCTCTTGAGCAATGAAAATTTCACAAACCTTCTAAGAGCTGAGGGACTTGATACCCTCCCCACTTTCCTCGCCGAAAGGGTCTGGCCCACAGGAGCAACTGCATGAGTCAAGTTGCCCTTGCATTTATTCCAGAACCGATGATGGTGTCGTTTGAGAAGCTACTGCCCAGCAGAAAGCTGCCAGAGAACGTAACTACATCAAAAAAATACAAACAAATATTGGAATCGTTGAGATCAGTCGGACTGATTGAACCCTTAAGCATCAGCCCCTCAACAGGAGATGGCTCACATGTTCTTCTTGATGGGCACACCCGAATGCTGGCTATGAAAGAACTGGGACTCGGAGAGTGTCTTTGTCTGATCTCAACGGATGACGAGACGTACACCTACAACAACCGCGTCAATCGACTGTCCACGGTGCAAGAGCACTTGATGATCAAACGAGCGATCAACCGAGGTGTATCGCCAGAAAAGCTGGCCAACAGCCTGAATGTGGATTTGAGCCACATCATGAGAAAGGTCAAGCTGCTCGATGGCATTTGCGCGGAGGCAGCTGAGCTGCTTCGCGACCAGGTGTTTTCAGCAAAACTCAGCGATGTCTTGCGCAAGATGAAACCAACTCGCCAAGTCGAGTGCGTGGAATTGATGATCTCGGCTAACAACATCACCATCCCCTATGCTGAGGCACTGCTGGCTGCATCTCCTGCTCATTTCTTGGTTGGTGAAATCAAGCCAAAGAAAGTGCGGGGAGTTAATGCGGAGCAGATGCTCAAGATGGAACGTGAAATGGGGAACCTTCAGGAGCAGTACAAACTGGTCGAAGAGTCCTACGGTCAAGACGTACTCAATTTGGTGCTTGCCAAGGGGTATCTTGTCCGCCTGATTGAAAACAATTCGGTCGCACGGTACATCCAACAAAACCAGCCAGATGTCTTCACAGAATTCGTGAACATTGTTGAAACAGTCTCTCTGGACAAGTGAGTCAGGCGATGGGAATTAGAACCTTGGGGCTAGACACCTCACTGGATCGCAATGAGTCTACGGAGGATGATTTCCACCGGAATATCCCAACAGCAGACCCGAAATGCCTGTATGGTCTTGTTGGCGATGTCGCACTTGCTGGCAGCGAGGGCAATGAGACCAACCCATTCGCGATTGCACTCAACTTTTTGACCTATTTATCCTGCGCAGTTGGACGCGGGGTTTATCTGCCTGTTGGCAACACGGAGCACCACCCTCGCCTTTTTAGCCTTCACGTTGGACGCTCAGGGCGTGGTCGCAAAGGGGATTCACTCTCCCTAGTCATGAAAATCCATGAAGCCATTGAGTCGTTTGCCCCAGACATCACGCCCCAAGTGCATCGGGGCGGCTTGTCATCAAGGGAAGGACTGGCTGCTTTGATTCACGATGGATTTAAGCAAGGCAGCCGAGAAATTCCAGCCATCGAAGATAAACGGTTGTGGGTGATTGAATCTGAGTTTGCAAACGTCCTTCAACAAAGCCGACGTCAAGGCAACACGCTATCTACCGCGTTACGCGACTGCTGGGATGGGGTATCCATCAAACCAGCGACAAAAACCAACCGGGTATTTGCAAGTAAACCGCACGTTTGTTTGAGCGGGGCCATAACCCCCGACGAGTTGACATCGCTCATGAGCGCCAGAGAGTTAAGCAATGGATTTGCAAACCGCTTCTTAATCATTTGGGCTGAACGAACAAGGATCACAGCTTTTCCAAAACCAACAGCACAAGCAAAGGTCTTGAACCTGGCTCAACGAACCTTTGAAGTTTTGGAATTTGCACAGGCAAACAACTACGCTGACGAAAACCAAATCAAGATGGAGATGAGTCCAGAAGCCAAATGGCATTACAGCCATCTGTACCGTGAGCAGCTAACTCGGGACGAAGGAGTCGATCGAGTCAACGCCATGCTTGAGCGACGTGCGCCGCTACTGCTTCGGTTGGCCATGCTTTTTGCCTTGTGTGACAAAACAACTCGCATTGGCGTTGCCCACCTTGATGCAGCTAACGCTTGGGTTCAACTTTTCTCAGACTCAATTGAATTTGTTTTTATGACGGCAAAGGACGCAGCACGCACGGCAGAGGCAACATTGCATTCGCAAATGCTTTTAAGCTTCCTGTCTCAACGAAGAAGTGCAACTCGAAGCGAAATTAGCAAAGAATGCTTTAAAGGCCACGTAAGCAAATCGAAGATAGATGATTGCCTTAGTCACCTACTCTCCGTATCACCGCCCAAGATCAAGGTTCAACGGATTAACCGCACTGACATGCGTCCAGGAGCTCCCGTGCATTCGTACAGCTTGAAATAGGAGGCAAACGTTATGAACTCATTTCTGAGTATTGGGTTGTCTCTCACGTAACAACCGCATCAAATTGCCAGTCATACATGGGCTGCCAGCGTATGAGCGCCTGTCTCGCCTCTTCTCTTCTTGCGGAAGCACTATCGGAATTGAAGCTTTTAAACGCAACCGCACCCATGAAATCACCAAGAGTATTTGGATCTATCTTTCCAACAGGATCACCGATTACCCACCTGTCCCTGCTTTCGGTTAGCTCAAAGAAAATTCCAACCCCTTCTGTAGTTTTAGTTCGGGTCACCAAGAATGCTTTGAGTCCCCCCAGCACATCAGTAGCAGAACAAAGAAAAAGCTCATCCGCGTCGTAAGCCGAGACCATAGCCAGTGCAGTGGACTCGGTAGTGCTTGATTCCTCTTCAGAATTTCTGAAAAGTAAAAACAAACGGTTGTTTGTTCTTACCCCAATAACAACTGGAAAGGTTTTTGCCAAGGCAGTCCAACCCTCTACTCCATTAAGAACTTGATCTATGACTGGATCATTGACTTTTGCTGTGAAAAAGTTCCAGTGCGAAGACAGGCAATAAAACCCTTTCATACTTGTTCGCACCTTTTCGACAGTCGCCAAACCAATAGGCCAAATGTGCTCAAGTACCAGCTCTTTGACGCCTTCCAGTCTTGGTTGCGTGAGCGCCACTTCTCCCTCGCCTTCAATGATTCTTTTTACGGCGTTATTTAAGAGGTTGATTTGTTGTGGAGCAAGTGCACTTTGCTCTTGCTCTGAAAAAAGAGGAATGAGCTTTTCGGATAGTTTCATAGACATCGCCCCTAGCCTGCCAACTGCTTCATGCGCAGAACTGTGTCGCTCAGGGCTTTGGCAATAGGTGTTCCACGCTGGAAAAAAACACCAGCTAACGTCTCGTAGTACCAAATAGTCTGCTCTTGCGAGGCAGTAAATCTATCAAATACAGCGGGCCCGATGCTTAAAAGATCTTCAACAATAGCTCTAGCGTTGTGAAGCTTGTCTGATCCGCTTACCAACAAAACATCGTCTGTAGCGTTTTGCAGATGCGCAATGTACCGCTCCTTCCGTGGCTTCCATGCTTCCTTTTTACCGCTGACGTCGGGCACTCCATCGGTGCATCCTTCCACGATGTCAGCCACACGATCACCGAATAGCTCTCGGATAAGTTTTGCGTATTGAACCCCGCCATCCTCAACAGCATCGTGAAGCAAGGCAGCCATAGCTTGCTCTTCGTCTGCACCATGGTCTAGTGCAATTGATGCTACCCCCATTGGATGAGCGATGTATGGGATGTTGGTGCCTTTGCGTTTTTGTCCGTCATGAGCCTCGACAGCCAAGGCAAGTGCTTTTGCAATTCTTTCAGTCAACATATTGATCCATTAACGTTTAATTGGATATTCATTTTTTTCATCACGCATCTTCAATCGAATTTATAAATTTCAAATCCTAAATTTGGTTAGCGAGAGGTTGTGATGACACACATTTATCGTCTTAGCCTATCAAGACGCCATGCCAACACCTCCTCTTTAGGTGTGAATCTAAGCTCTTTAGGCAACAGCAACGGCATTCCATCCAGACTTGTAAGGATCTGAAAATCAGGAATTCGGCGATCTAGCACTCGGCTTACATGCCACAGTTTGTCCGGCCCCGGGGCAATCAAATTTTTATCCATCGCCCAATGGATGTTGGGAGTCAATGCCAAACCATTTCGTGGATCATCATCTCCAGCTTCACTAAACGGATGAAGATGAGCAGCTTCAACCATTGCCTCACCAGAGGGCAACAAAATCCTAAGGCCTGTAGCAGCGCACCTGTAGTCATAAATTTGCGTCACGACCCTACGAAACGCTGGATTTCTAATTGATTCAATTTCCTTGCGAGATAATTTTTCTAATTCACCACGCCTAAGATGCCCTTCATACGAACTAATCTGACCACTAATTTTCACTATTGATCTGAGGTCACTATGCCCGCGATCAAACCAATAATTTGTCAAAGAATTTTCTAGTATCTCGATATTCTTTACATCTTGAATGAGTGAAAACAAATCAGCATCTAGTGAGGCAAATTCGATATTCATAGTGACATCAGATGCTTTCTTCACCTCCAAAGTAGAAATTTTTTGCTCACGTCCACTTATGGCGTGAATGTGCCAAAAGCTTGGCGTGTTATCCGAGAGCTTTCCTCGTAAATAAAAAAATGGATAATGAGGATTAGATTTTTCACCAGGCATTGAGACCGCACTGAAAAAACCTACATAACGCTCAATTAATTCTGGATTCAGAAAAATTTTATTTTCCAAAAGCCCATGGGCTCTAGCCAAATCAAGAACGGCCAAAAGCATACAAATCTTATGGGGTCGTGCTCTGTCTCCAATTTTATTCAAGCGAACATTTTCAAACTTGCGTACATATTCATCAATTGTCATGACCAGTACTTTGCCTTATCTGGAAAAATCCATCGAATTCCTCCTCGAGGATCTTCGCTATCCCCAAGGTATCTCGGAATAAGATGCACATGAAGATGATGAACGGTTTGACCCGCTGCAGTTCCATCATTGATACCAATGTTGAATCCATCAGGATGCCGTTCTGCAACAAGAAAATCTTTTTCTTTTTTCAGAAAACTCATTAATTCATTTACTTCATGATTTTCAAGTTCGAAAAAAGATTGAACATGTCTTTTGGGAACGATCAGCGTGTGTCCCGGACTAACTGGAAATGCATCTCTGAATGCCAATGTCCAAGAACCATCATGCAAAATTCTTTCTTGAGGCAAATTACAAAACGGACAATCAGTCAAATTATTCATCAAATTTATCCAATCAAGTTAAGCCGGTAAAACGTACGTGCATGCTATGGCCTCGCCAGAGTGGCACAGCAGGTTCATCGCTCGACAAGAAAGGTTGAGACCCACTACAAACAGCAACCGAAGCAAAGTGTCCTGAAGGGCTTAACCTAGAGCAACTATCGGTAATTTCGCTCCAATTGGTAGGCCGCTCTGCTTCGTTGGCAGGAAACTTAACAGCGCGTACTACAACCCATTCAGGTTTGTGTGTTTTTCCCACAAACCATATTGACGGATCGACCTCCGGATTTCCTTGCGACGTCATCAATTGAAATCCATCTTTTTGAAGGGAATCACGTACTACCTGCACAGCCATGTCATGCAATTCCCAATGTGTCATTTCAATCTCTTCGTCAGAAACCAACTCCACAGGATTCAAGGGTAATCTTGTGTTGGCATCGAGCAATCCCCAGCCTGGAAGATCGGGCTCCCATGAATCACTGGTAAGCATTCGCTTCATCGGCAAGATGCATGCGTACCCATTTGTGCCATTAGCTACGGAAGAAAGCCCGTGCAATGTTCCGGGGCCACTTACCTCTTCATCCACATCTTCGATACGAACAAAAAATAACTGATTTCCAAGCCGGAAAGATAAATGCTCTAAAAACGGTGGATAGGGATGCGCACGCAGCCAGAACTTAATCCCTCCATCTACCTGTTTGTCAAGGTGAAGTCCCGCAGCTTTCCAGCAAGCGAAGAAATCGCCCGACATTTCATGCATTTCGATGTCATACATAACTATTTCCCTCTTTGAATTTCTATTTAGATGCAGCTTGAAGGATCAACTTTCGCTGACTTTGTTTATGCGCTTCGTACAGCGCGAAAGATGTAGGCTCACCATTTTTTTGGCCAACTCTAAATATTCCGAATATGAAATTGATGGGTTGGGAGACTCGCCGCTAAGACTAATTCTTGGAGTCTGCGGTTCAATCTCTTTGATGAAGTGAATCGCTTCCATTTGCGTTAGGAAATCGTTCACTTTATAGGGGGGCATGCCTTCATGATTCCATCTGGTCACAACAGCCCAAACTTCAACACCATTCTTATCTGCCAGTTGCAAGTCAAGAATGAAGAGTCGATCGTCATTGAAGAGCTTGCCATCCCACACAAAAGATTTGGTCTTAGTTTCAAAAGAGGATTCGCTATTCGCAACGTCACGGTCAGATGAAAAACCAACTGTCAGCCCTATTGCTTCATGAATTTTTGCCATTGTTTTTCGTCCCAGCAATGGAATACGCTCAAGCTCCTCTTTTGAAGTTGCGACCCAATCGGCAACTGTCACAATTCCATGCTCTTTAAGGATGTCCATAAGACGCGTCCATTTTTCTGATTCGATGTCTGTTTTGATTGAACTCAATCTCATAAATTGCACCTTTCCTCAAAAAAAATATTCAAATTTAAATGATCACTGCCATCATTTGGCAAACCCTACTCTTGGACTCCACGTTGCTTAAAGCGAAACGGAAGCCCTAGCCGCTCAACAGACTCATTCGCATGCTGAATACTTTCATGCAACTCAGCAGCGTAGTAAGAACTTCCCGGATGCTCACCTTCAATCACAACAATGCCAAGTACGTTGAGCAATTCAGAAGGTTGATCTTGAAAAAAACCAAAAGCGCGCCCTTGAGATCCGGACCTCAAAGGAAACCATTCACTTTGCCCCCAGTCAATGTCGCCATTTAGCCACTCATCTATCAACGATTTGAATTTACTGACACCTTCGCGTCCCTCAAGTTCAACCCAATCGATCCATGGATCCTCATATTCATCTCGGGAATCCTTGAGGGCTTTGATTTTTCGTTCAAGTCCCAATCGCTCTGGAATTGAAAGATTTTGTCCAGCACTTAAATTCTCTTCAAGGCCATCAATTTCTCTTTCGAGCTCTTGACTGAGGTGAGCAGTCAGTGGCATACAAGCCTTAACTTCATTGATAACGTCTTTTGGATTTTTAAACTGCCACGTTGAAATGGAATCAAAAATGTCTGACCAAATTTTTGGTTCCCAAACATCTGAATCAATAAGCGTACCGTGGTCATTGACTTCGAAAAGCCAAGGCTGCTCTTGAGCTTGTATCCAAATTTTGTCAATCTGTGCATTTGATGCCTTTATGGGAATGTTGTAACTTGCACCAACAGCTATCAAGGCTTGCAAGAATTTTCTTCTGTTGATTTGGGAACTCATTTGCCTAACTCCAGCTGAATCAGGTGAACCAAATTTTCTAACCCCCCGCGCTCCAAGCATGCCTTGAATCGAACTTGCTCTTCTTGTGGATTCGATGCTGACTGCCATCGACTAGTGATGGTCAGTGCTAAGCCCTCTTTGGGCGATATGGATGGTGAGATTTCAGCGTACAAGCTGTAGTCGCCGTTATCAAAAATTGTGGTGCGTACGTTCGCCTTTGTCATGAATAACTCCTCTTTAGCCGCATTGACAATGTGTCGGGGGCGGCAATTTGGATCAACTCCCCCCAGTCTTTTGCAATTAAGCAGGCAGACCAACCCAAGGAGTTCATCGCAGCAAGATCAACTGAGGAATACAGTCAGCACCGCACCAAAGAATTGCGTTTTGCTCAAATCGAGCTCCTAAAGTTTTGGATGCTTCCAGAGTTAACCCAAAAACCAAATAACTTGGCTCACCTGGCCACTGATTGGATGGGTGCTTTCCCATGCCGTCTGCAAATGTCAGACTTCTGCGCTTGAGTTCATCAATTAATGTTTTGTTGCGCTTAGCGTTATCCGCTTCAACAACGACATCGCTATATGGGTTGTAGGCTGTAATAAATGCACTGCAATCTGAGCCCCGACACCTGTGCTCCGATTGCAAACTTTTATTGAACTGCCCCACTCGAAGCACAAAATCGTGCTCCCCTCGCACGAAATATTCCGTCTCAAGGTAGGCTTGAACGGTATCGGGGTTGATACTTGAATCAGAAAACAAAAAACCCTCCGTTTTATGGGAGGGCCGACGCAAACCCGTTTGGTTGCTTCCTTAGAAGCCACATCCGCTTTAGCGATCCACCTTGCCCGGGCGGGCAGGTTGGCATGGGCGTCGGCCCAATTCGTAATGTGCTTACAGTCTAGCACAGTGAAGACACAAACCAAGTCAAATTAACTTAACTGTCAATCAAGCAGTAAGTCTCCTCATCCATTTTTTCCTTAGTGATTTGGTTTCTGGTGCTTTCTCTATCTCTCGGCAAACCGTCATGAAATACGAGCCGATCTCACCTTGGTGAACTTGCACGTACCCTTTGCGGAGCTCAGGACCACCCCATGGAGCCCACTCTGCAGAGAAACTCCATAACTCGAAATTTGTACCTGTACTGTCTAGAAATTTTCTCCACCCTTTGTTTAGATGACCAAAGGGAAGAACAGGCACGGCACCCAAAGGGTCTCGAACAATTTCACGCTCTTCAATTTCTTGGACGGTTAATTTTTCTATGAGATTTCTTCGATGCATTTCAAAAATAGGCTCCTCCGGCCATCCCGTTTTCTCGCGTTGAAATAAGTCCCCATGCTCTTTCAACTTTAAGAAAAGCAGCCCAGGCCATACGAGAGCCCCAATCGCAAAGAAAAGTATCGGGGCAATGAACTCACTCATAACACCTTCAAAATAGTGAGGTTTGTGCACAGCCGTAGATCGCAATATATTTTTCAATGCATCATCGTTTTTCTTTTCATGCCACTTGTTCTCAAAAAACATCCAGACAGATAGGAGCAGCCCCAACCCTAAATACAAATGCACGTAGCTCATAACTACTCCTTAGACTTTTCACTGAAGATGGTCATTGCTGCTACGCCATAACCATCTGGAGCATCTAGATCTGCGGTTCCATTTTGTTTTATGGTTTGTTGTGTAACAACACCGCGTTCAATCGTCAGCAATAGATCTCGCTCGTAAGTGCTGCCATATCCCATGTGCACATATTCAAGTTGACGCCCCTGAGGGAGGCGAATCTTTCCGCTGAACCAATGCGCAAACACTCGACGACTGAATCCAGGAAATACCGTTTCAAGACTAGCTTTTCGCCCACCTTCAAGACTGCCATTCAATCCAATCAGATACAACCTGTCAGCAACGATCTCCCACGATCCAACATACCCTCTCCAAAGTGCGGTGCAATTCATCTCAAAATTTGGTGACTCACCACCCATTAAAAAATAGTCAGATAGTGGATTAGTACACATTGCATATTCTTCGCCTTGGTATCGAAGGCGTTCAGGAATTTGTGCTGTCATCTTTTTCTTTCTGTTTTGTTTAGACGCTATTAGCAAAACTAGTTGTTAGCTCAAACGCGGCAACGCTCAACAACTTCTAGCTCCAATGCAGATTGAAATTGAGCCTGCAAATCTTCACTTGAAACACAAATTCGCACTAGCTCAAGTGGTGCGCTGTTGATTGAAAATAAATTAAGAGCCTTGGCAGTAATCCTTGCCGCGAGCATTGCTGGAAATTTAAATGTGCCAGTACCAATCGCAGGCATAGCCAGTGACTTAATCCCGTTTTCTTTAGCTACACGCAGTGCTGATGTAATCGCAAAAGACATGTACCGCTCGGGCTCAGCGTTGTTGATGTAGTGTGCTGATCGGACATGAATTACCCATTTGTTCGGCAAATCAAATCCTGGAGTAATTAGTGCCCCCCCAAGCTCAAGGGGTGCAAACGGTTTGCAATACTCCTCCAGCTTCGGTCCTGCGCCAGAGTGAATCGCACCAGCAACTCCAGACCCAAGTCTCAGATTAGCGTTCGCAGAGTTGATTACAGCCTCAAGATCAGGCTGTTTGATGATGTTGCCCACCACGACTTCCACTTGCATTACCCACTCCAATTGTTTGTTGGGCTAAGTGTGGTGCGCTCAAGGCTCAAGAGATGAGCCTGTGAAACCAAATTGATTTACTGTTGAAAAACACAGGCCACTAGCTCACCCTAGTAGCCTCAGGCTCAAGAAACTGTAGTCACTGCAATTTATAAGGCGAGGATCATGCTACTTTCAGTCTTACTGATATGGGCAGAACTAATCATGGCCATCGGCCTAATTGGCCAACCAACAGCTCAGCACCCAGAAGGAGGCATTAGCGCTCTCAGCAAAAAGGAACGGCAAAGAACCATGTCTGAGGTGCGTTTCATACAGATGGAGTTTGGGGTCGAGTACAACCCAAGGAAACTGAGCAGGAGAGAAAAATTGTCCTTGGCTCTGACAAATGCTATCTCGGATAGCCAATAATCTATGAAAACAAGTAGAAAACATGAGTGAAATTGATCGTCTCTACAGCTACAGAACTTTGCTTACTGGTCGGCGAGCCGTCCCGCGCGATGAAATCCTAAGTAAGCTTGAAATTAGTCCAGCTACATTCAAACGCGATATGGCAAAGTTGAGGGACAGACTCAACATGCCGATCGTATTTGATCGAGATCTTGGTGGTTATCGAATTGAACGACTAGATTCCCGCGAAGAACTTCCTGGCCTATGGTTTAGTCAGGAAGAAGTACTCGCGTTGCTCACAATTCAAAATATGCTGGATCAACTTGAGCCAGGCCTACTAGGTCCCAAGCTTAAGCCCTTGCAAAAACGCTTGGACGAAATGCTGAGCAGTCAGGGATTAGATCCTCAAACTTTGTCCCAGCGTGTAAGACTAGTTCATGCAGGTAAGCGCCGCCTACATCTGAAATCTTTTGAACAAATTGCAAAAGCACTTTTTGAGCGCAAGCAAATCACGATAGAGCATTTAAATCGACAAAATGGGAATTCAGTTGCACGAGTCATTTCGCCACAACAACTCGTTCACTACCGTGACAATTGGTATATAGATGCTTGGTGTCATCTCCGAGGCGGAATCCGAAGTTTTGCAGTTGATGCGATATCCACATGCGAATTACTAAACAAGGATGCAAAAGACATTGATCTCATTGCGATGAGACACCAACTAGATGGTGGCTACGGCATATTTGGAGGAACTCCTACTTCCTGGGCTCATTTGAAGTTTTCACAAAAACGAGCGGACTGGGTTAAAAATGAGATGTGGCACCCAGACCAAAGAGCAGAACTCTTGCCAGATGGCAGTTTCAGCCTACGTATCCCGTACTCTGATGAGCGAGAGTTAGTTGGCGATATCCTTCGTTATGGGCCTGAGGTCGAAGTCTTGGAACCAAAGAAACTTCGAAATCAGATTAAATCTGAAGTAGAAAAAACACTCAAGGTTTACAGCGCGCCATCGGACTAGTTCATCCAAATGCAAAATTAGCCTCAGGATCTTGAACTCATGAACCAATCAGTCGGAACGCGGAAAATTGGAAAACGGATCCTAGATGAAATTTATGTGCACCGCGATGCTGTTCATCTAATTGAATCCACTACCTTTCATGAGTTATTGGAGACAACACTTGCATTAGCCACTGACGATCAAACGCAGAGGTTCAATGTCATTAAAGTGAACGAAAAAAAGCAGAGAGTCTCACTACTTCACTACTTAGATTTTGATCAAGATCCATTTCCCACATTGCAAGAGTCGTGGTCTTACTCTCTTGAACGCAAGGAAATCACATACCGAGACTTCTCTAAGTCGTTAAATCCACCAATCCTCCACAGGAAAGAGCTACTAGTTGGCAATTTGCATAGCTCTTTTGAAAAGTGGTCACAACTAACTGCGCAGGCCGAATCAATTGGTCTTTTTGATACGCCCAATATCATTGGATTCAAAGAAAACTGGACGAAGTTAATTTCTGGAAAAGGTTTCAAACTCGAAGCAGGCAACTTCCAGCCATTAGGCAACGATGATGTAGATACAGCTGACCTAACAAAATTCAATTCTGAAATCGGAATACAGAGACACTTAACCGCACTTAACAGGACGAATCTTTCAGCACCAATTCAACTATTGATCCGCCTAGGACTCTTGAACATGGAAACCGTGGCATTTGACTACGGGTGTGGGCGTGGCGATGACATTGCTGGGTTGAATGAAATTGGGATTAAATGCACGGGCTGGGATCCACATTACGCCCCAGATAACTCAATCGAAAATGCTGATGTTGTAAACCTTGGTTTCGTTGTTAACGTCATTGAAGATCCAGCGGAGAGAGTTGATGCAATTCATAAAGCATTCACTCTTACACGTAGGGTTTTAGCAATTTCAGTAATGCTTCACAGTGCAGACCGCACAGGAAAGCCATACCGAGATGGGTACATCACCAATCGCAATACTTTCCAAAAATACTTTACTCAGGACGAATTTAAGAATTACATCGAACAGATTCTTTCACGTGATGCGTTCATGGTCGGGCCCGGCATAGCCCTTGTCTTTGCGAGCGAAGACGCTGAGCAAAATTTTGTGTTTCAACGACTAAGACGGCGTGATGTCGCAAAGCGACTCATCTATGCAAGACAGCCTAAGCTTAGAGTTCGCAAACGCTTTCAATTTCAAGATAAACCGCCACGACTTACCAATCTCGAACGAGAGTTTCAACAAGTCAAGCCAGCTCTAGATCAACTTTGGGAGCAATCTCTTGATTTGGGGCGCATCCCCGATGTAGAAGAAGTTAACTCGTTAGAAGAGCTTCAAAATCAATGCAGAAACTTTAGTAGAGCGAAACGCCTCCTTCGAATTCACTATGATTTCTCTCTATTAGAAGCTGCCGCTGCTACACGCTCTGACGAGGTTAGATTATTTTTTGCACTTCAACAATTTTCTAAACGCGCGCCGTACAAGCAACTCGAGCCACGCCTGCAACGTGATGTAAAGTATTTTTTTGGAGATTACAAATCAGCGCAAGCCGCAGGTTTCTTGCTTCTAAAAGAATCTGCCGACACAGAAGAAATTCTCAAAGCTTGCAAAGCAGCTGAATCCAATGGAATTGGATGGCTTGAAGATGAACACTCGCTTCAACTTCATGTTTCTTTAGTCCCAAGACTTCCAGCAATCCTTCGTGTCTACGTCAGCTGCGGACTATTGCTCTGGGACAACATTAGCGACATTGATCTAGTCAAAATCCACATTGAATCTGGAAAACTCACCTTACTTCAGTATCAAGATTTTGATGCTTCACCAATTCCTCATTTACTCAAAAGAGTAAAGGTCAATTTGAGAAAGCTTGACTATGACTTATATGAATACGGGTCAGAAAAATATCCATCACCTCCCCTTTACTATAAAAGTAGATATCTTCATGAAGACATGCATGACTACGCATCTCAAGAACAGTTTGACAATCAGCTTGAAGCACTTATCGCAACAGTAGATGAAACTGCCTTTCCAAGTCTTCAATCTCTTGAATCAGCATTGAACATGCAACGATTGCTCATCAAGAACTTTGAGCTCATTCCTAGCAACAGCATTCCAGATCTAGATCAACTTTGTGGTCTGAATTTCACATATAGAAACTTTATCCAATGCGGCGCTACTCAATCACGCCTGGGAATTGCCAACCTCCCACTCAACCCAGAGACTTATAACGCTTACAACGGCTTAGCGAGGAACGTGATTGACCCGTTGATTGATTACTTCGGTGGAATTCGCCTTACCTACGGTTTTTGCTCCGCAATGCTAGCTAGCAAAATTACTGAACGCATTGCACCGAAGCTCGATCAACATGCTGGACACGAGCTAAATCGAGTTGGCAATCCAATATGTGAACGACTTGGTGCCGCTGTCGACTTTATCGTTGATGACGAAGACATGGCAGAAGTAGCCCAATGGATAGTTGAGAACACGGACTTTGATCGCATTTATCTATATGGGCGAAACAAACCTCTACATGTCAGCTACAGCAAAACACCCGCAAAGCAAGTAACGCTGATGCTTGCAACAGCTTCTGGGCGCTTAACTCCAAGAACTTTGACCAACAACACCCGCATCTGCGAACTCATGCCCAAATAACCATAAGTTTGTACGTTTAATAGACTTGATATACCGTTGTTTGTATGTAAAATAACAAACACGGACACAGAATATGCAAACGTATGTCAAACTTTGAGTACACATTTCCATCAATCAGAGGTGTACAAGCAGGCCGAGAGTACTACATCTCAATGTGCCCTCTTCGCCTCATTCCACGAATTTTCCTGTTTGACGACGAAGAGTTGACGCCGGAATTAAGGGCTCAGAGAACTCTAAACAGAAGTCGAATTCCTGAGATGTCCAGGTACATCCTCGAGAACAAACATGACTATGTTTTCTCAGCCATCACAGCCTCTATCAATGGTGATGTCAGGTTCACACCAATAGGGAACAAGGCAAGCGACGATCGCATGGGCATTCTTCACGTAGACATGAAGAATCAATTCATCATTAATGATGGCCAACACCGACGCGCGGCAATTGAACAAGCCATCAAGGAAGATCAATCCCTTAGCGATGAAACGATTGCAGTCGTGTTTTTTGTCGACCAGGGCCTGTCACGAAGTCAGCAAATGTTTGCCGACTTAAATAGACACGCAATTCGCCCATCCAAATCTTTAGGACTCCTATACGATCAGAGAAACGATTTGGCCAAAGTCGGAAAACTAGTAGCCCTCAAGTCGGAAGCCTTTAGCGGCATGGTTGAACTAGAGCGAAGCACGCTGTCTGAGCGCTCAAGAAAACTGTTCACACTCAGCGCACTCTGCTCTGCGACTTCAGACTTTCTTGGTTTGAAGGAATACAAGACCCAAGAGGATGCAGCTGACGAAGCCATCAAGTTTTGGGATGAATTGGCAAAACACATCCCCGAATGGCAACTTGTTCGCAAGTCAAAGATGACTGCTGGAGAAATTAGACGCGATTTTGTTCACTCTCATGGAGTCTTACTACAAGCATTTGGAAGAGTTGGCGCAGCACTCAATGCCGGAGAGAAGAGTGACTATACGGCGCTTGCAGACCTTAAAAAAATTAATTGGTCTAGAGCAAATGCGAAGGACTGGGAGGGGCGTGTGATGCTCGGCGGGCGCCTGAACAAAGCAACTAATAGCGTAATTTTGGCATCCGCATTTATCAAAAAAACCATCGGTATAGAACTTTCACCCGACGAACGAAAAGCCGATGCCTCGTTTAACAAATCAAGAAAAGCAATGAGAGATTAATAGATGGCTTCCAACCTTGCCCTAAAAATTACTTCAGCAACAAAAAATATTGCCGAGTTATATCGTGCTGATGAATTGCCATGGATCATTGGCTACAGCGGAGGCAAAGACTCCACAACAGTATTGCAGCTTGTTTGGCGCGCAGTTGAATCTATACCAGTAGAGGAGCGCACAAAAAAGATCTATGTAATTTCAACAGACACACTTGTTGAAAATCCAGTTGTCGCTCGCTGGGTGCAACTATCACTATCAAAAATTAATGTTGCCTCACAAAAAGGCAAGATGAACATAGAAGCACGCCGCTTGGTGCCAAAACTAGAAGATAGGTTTTGGGTTAACTTGATTGGGAAAGGCTATCCAGCGCCTCGCCCGAAATTTAGATGGTGCACAAGCCGCTTGAAGATAAATGCTTCTACTGACTTCGTACGCAATGTAGCGACAGAACGTGGAGAGGCTATTCTTTTCCTCGGCACACGTTCTGGAGAAAGCCAAGCACGTAAGAAGGTCATGGAACGACACGAAGGCAGCACGCGTGAGCTTCTTAGTAGGAACGCAGATCCTCGTTTAGATAGGGTGTGGATCTTCCCCCCTATCGCCGATTGGAGCAGCGATGACGTTTGGGAATACTTGATTGAGAATGAAAACGCTTGGGATCACAGCAATATCGAGTTGTTCCATCTTTATAAAGGTGCCACACCAGACGCCGAGTGCCCCTTAGTCGTTGATAGCACAACGCCGAGTTGTGGAGATAGTCGCTTTGGATGCTTTGTCTGCACGATGGTCGATAAAGACAAATCGATGATGGCGATGATTCAAAACGATGAAGACAAGAAGTGGATGATCCCGTTGGCTCAACTGCGTGAGAACAAATTGAGTACGGCAGATGATTTTGTGAATCGCGACTTCAGAAGGATGGACCGCACTTTAACGGTTTACCAAAAGAAAGAAGGTCCTGGTCTGATTCATGGGCCATACAAACAGTCTTATCGAGAAGAGCTGTTGCTAGAACTTTTGAAAGCACAGAGTCAAATCAGAAAAGATGCACCGCATGGTTTGGAAAATTTCGAACTGATCTCACTTGAAGAACTCGAAGAGATTCGGCGCATTTGGGTTGACGAAAAACATGAAATTGAGGATAGCCTTCCTCGAATCTTCAAACTCGCAACAGGAAAGAAATACCCAGCTACTGACTCCGATGAAAAACCACTTTTTTCAAAAGATGACTTAGACATCTTGAAAGAACTTGCATCTAGCGAAGATGACCCTGATGGCATTCACTACCAAATGTTGCGAGAGATGCTTCACACAGAACAAAACTATCGTGGAGCCTATCGGAGACACGGAATTTTCGAATCACTAGAGAAAACCTTAAAGCAGCACGCATTCATAAATGCAGAAGAAGCACTTGAATTTAAGTTGAGTCACACAGACCAGATTTATACCTACTCAGAAGTTTCTTCTGATGATGAGTTAAGTGACTTAACTGATATTGACCCCGCAGACGAGATCGTTAAATGATTCTGACAAAACTAACACTTCACAACTTCGGCATATACGCCGGACGACATGAAATCGATATCACCCCAAAACCTGACCGTCCAATCATCTTGATAGGAGCATTGAACGGCTCTGGAAAGACAACTCTACTTGAAGGAATCCAGTTTGCGCTGTTTGGAAAATTTGCAAAATTTCTAAGCAAAAACAAATCTGCATACCTAGACTTCCTTACAAACTCTGTGAATCGTCGGAACTTGCAAGACTCAGCATCCGTAAGCGTTTCGTTTATTACGAAGCGAAGAGGACGACAACAGCAGTTTGAAGTTGTGAGAACCTGGTCTTTGAAGACTCACGGAGCATCAGCAGATACTGTTCAAGTATTCAAAAATGGAGAGCTTGACTTAGAGCTTTCTGAGCGCTGGCCGGAGCTCTCAGAGACATTCTTCCCCAGCCAACTTTCTGATCTATTCTTCTTCGACGGTGAACGAATTGAGTCCTTGGCTCAACCTGCACGTTGCAGTGAACTAATTCGAACCGGACTGAATTCATTACTTGGCTTAGACCTTGTCACAGATCTTTCCAAAACACTACAAACGCTTGATCGAAGACTGAAGGTTGAGGGCGTTAGTGAGGAACATAAAGAAAAAATTCTCCGCTTGAACGAAAAAGTCTCGGTTCTTAGCGATCAGCAGCAGAACTTAGATCATGAGATGTCTGAAATCCTAGCCAGACTGGGAGATTTGCAATCACATCTAGAAACGCTCAGAGCGCAATTAAAGCAACAGGGCGGCGATCTTTACGAGCAACGAGACTTGTTAGTTCAACGTCAAAGCGAGCTACTTTCCCTTGTTTCAAGCAAACGCTCAGAACTAACAGAACTTGCATCTTCGAACCTACCTCTTACTTTGCTTGAGGGGATGGTTAAACAATTAGAGGCCTTAGCCAGAAATGGCCTCACTCTCGATCAAAAAGAAGTTGTTCAAGACGCACTTTCATCATTTAGCTCTAGCGTTATTAGCGAGCTTTCTGGGCGCGCGGAATTTACCGAATCACAAGTTGAATTTCTAAGAAAGATTCATTCAACTTTGATGGAAATCCAAAAGGATGATGACTCCAGGCCTGAGATCAACTTTTCTAAAGAAAGTATTTTCAGAGCTAGAACTGAAGGTACTCACAATCGCTCAATCGCTTTAAAGCAGTTGCTTGAGTTGGGAAAGTTTCAAACCGAACTTGACCAAATTGATCGTCAACTTCTTGCCGTCCCAGATGCTGTCAAGCTTGAACCACTCTTCATTGAAATTAAATCCACAGAAGATGACATCAGATCTCATGAAACAAAGCGTGATGGGTTGCAAGACCAGATTGAACGCGTTAAACGAGACCTTGAATCATCAACCAAGCAATTCAATACTGCTTCAGACGAAGTACGAAAAAATGAAGCCGATGAAAAACAGCTTACCAAAATGCACGAACAACTTGTTCGTGGTCGTGAAGTACTAGCCAATTTTGAGGAAAAGATTAGAAACAAACACATTGCGAATTTGGAAAAACTGATTCGTGAAGGCTTTGAAATTTTGCTGAGAAAAAAATCGTTTGTTAGCTCAATTTCAATCTGCCCAGACACCTTCATGTTGACAATAAAAATCGTAGGCGAAGGTGCCGTCCCCGCCTCAAAGTTATCGGCAGGAGAAAGGCAACTACTAGCTGTTGCAGTATTGTGGGCACTTGCACAAGCCTCCGGTCGGAAGTTACCAACGGTAATCGACACACCTCTTGGCCGACTAGACAGCAGCCATCGCAAATCATTTGTACAAAACTACTTTCCTTACGCCGGAGAACAAGTCATCTTGCTATCTACAGACGAAGAGATCGTCGGTTCTTATCACCGGTCACTGAAGAAACACACCTCACATCAGTACTTAATTGAATACGATGATCGAAAGCAGTCTTCAGAAATTGTTAAAGGCTATTTCGAATACTCGAAGGAGGTTGCATGATTGATACCGTTCGCGTTTCCGAAAAAGGAAAAGTTCAGCTAATCACACTCAAACGTAGAACAGGCATTCAGAACTGGAATACTTTGTGCCGATGGGCACTTTGTATTTCGCTGAACGAGAACTCAGAACCTCCAAATGAAGATATTCCATCAGACAGTTCAATTGAAATGACATGGAAGACCTTCACAGGGGGCGATGAGGAAATCTATCTAGCTCTGATCAAGCTGAGAGCGCACAATGCAGGAATTGCACTCAGCAAGGAGTCCCTAACACGCTATTTCCGCTTGCATTTGCATCGTGGAATTTCATACATGTCAGGGAATCCAAAACTGCTTAAAGTGGAAGATCTAATCAGACTTGCAGCTTAAGTGCGGCGGGAGCTCTATATCAGAGCTCCCAAAACGCCTTATCGCGCATCTTGCGCACATGTTTATCCCCGTCTATGTATAAGCTGTAGTGCTTCTCAAGCCTGCGGATTGTCTCCATCAGACCTTCTTGCTCTGTCTTGTCATCTTTGTTAAAAATTGCCTTGATGTCAGCATTTTTAATTTCTGCAACACGGTGAACAACCCAGGTCAGAATGTACGAGGCGTAATTATTCTCGCCAGTCTTGAAGTGCGTGATGTCCTGAGTCGAAAGAATCACACCGACCCCATACTCACGCCCCTCTTTCAAGATTTTTCGTAAGCTACGGAAATCTTCCTTCATGAAGTTATCAGCTTCATCAACGAGGATCATTTTTGTGATCTGGCGGAAATCACCTTTCACTGTTGGCTTTCCTCTTTTCTGCATCTGAGAGTAGAAAAGATCGAGCGTTAAAGCTACTACTAGATTTTGTATCTGCGGAGAATATCCAGCCAATTCGATCACAGTTACATCATCAAGCATGTCGTAAAGTGATTGAACCAGCTGTGCGTTAGGCTCGAAGATCTGGTAAGACACCAAACTGTCCAGTGCCGCATACAAAGAGTCTTCCTCAACTTTATCTTGGTTGATAAATAAATCCCAAACCGTAGCCAGCGTTGGTGCAGGAAGCTTCCATGTGGAACTATCAGCCTGAAGAATACCTGCGCCCTCGTACGCATCGAGAATCAATTTTCTCAAACGAAGTTGTTGTTTCTGACCAAGGCCAAATGCTTTAGCCATTGTTTCGGTAAAACCAGTGGCAATATGCAACGGCAACATGGGCATATCACCATACAAGCTCAATGGGTTGTATGGCAGTCGATGCAGCTTTAAGCGCTTAGCATTTGTTGCACTGCAAAAAGCATCGTCAACGTAGTCTGACTTGTAGTCAAAAATCAACAAACCAATCGGGGCTCCATTCACATTTGAAGCCTTGTTCCGCATTAACTGAGTCACCAGTGACTTAGTAAATTGCGTTTTACCAGTTCCCATCGTTCCAATAATTCCAGTATTGGTATTCATGAACTTGGCTGTGTTTGTCGGCTCCCAGTAAAGGGGTTGATTTCTGGCTGAATCGTGTCCGATTAGTACTTGAAGAGGCCCCGATTCCTCCGAGATAGGAGCAACCGGCTTAATCACATCTTCCACAACTGGAACGTCAGAGCTACTGGGCTCCTTCTTAGTCGGCTCAGGATGCACCATTACAGTCGCAGGTGAGCTTGATTCAGCTTTTGCGTCATGTTGCTTCACCTGCAACTTGCCAAGCAAAAACTCTTCAGGAACATTGCAGGTTTTAACAAGTTTGGAAAGTGCCTCGCCCGAATCGGCGCTGATCAAATCGGGGAGCAACCCATACGGAAGCTGGATCTGAATCAAACTGTCTTTCCGTTCGTAGACTGGAGAGAAAAAGGTGCTGGACTCAATGTGAGCCAGAACTATTCCTTCGGCAAAATCGGAAACAGAACCCAGCTCATAGTCTCCCTGTTGCCACCACTCTCTCTTATCTAGCAATTGATGAAGTCTTGTTTCATCTAAGACCTGATACAGCTTGAATTTTTCAACCTGCATCAACACTTGACGGATAAAGAGCGATCGGTAAAGGCGCGACGCCAATGTGTCAGGTCCAAGGACCTCTTCTTTCAGATAACGGCCTAACTCAAGAGCTTGTTGCCCTGCATAACTAAAGTCAGGGCGTGATCCAGTTTTAACCTCTAAGGGAAGCAAGTACAGCTTTTCGTCTTTAAACCCGACAAACAGTACATCGTCTGAAATCGCCCCTTTTCTATAGCCATGAACAGCACGGGAAAACTCGCTATCGCTCATTTTCAAACCAATGTTGCCCGATACGCGAATCATCTCCGCTACAGATAAGGGAACCCAACTGATATCTGAGTCACGAAGCATTGCACTGACAAACTTGTAAGCACCAATGATTCCGTGCTTCTCTTTTCTCTCAGTAGCCTGGGCTGTCAACATTTTCAACAGCCATTCACCATTGAAAGCATTGAACTCAGAAAGCAATCTCTCTGTAGTGACACGACTATCTTTGTTCAACAGATGCTCAAACAGGTCTACCTGCTTAGTCACTGTAATCGCGTCATATCCAGAACTGCTTGTGTATTGGTCAGAGTAATGGATCAACACAACATCTTTTTGAGCTGTGAAGAAATCTAAAGTAACCTTTGGGTCGATGATTGTTGTCCAAAGAGCACTGTCATAGGACCTAGTTAGTAGCTCTTTGAAATCAGAGCTAACAGCCAATCCGATTCCTAAGCCATGGTATTGAGCGTTTGGAAGAATAGACGGCCCCCACAGAGAGCCAATCGACTGCGCCAATCTGAGCGGTTGATTAGCCTCAACATCAACCTTTCTTAATCCAAAGGATGTGAAATACGAATCACCCTGTGTTTCGGCAGCCTCACCCGATATCAAACCATTGCATAAAACGCCACTCAGCGACTCACTTATTTTTACGTTAATGCACTCAACGGGGGCGTTATTTCTAAAGAACGCAAGATGAGCATACTTCAAACTTTGACCTTGCTGAGGAGTCTCAAATTTACTGTAAGTGAGTCGACCGCGAATCAAATCGATCAACAAGTCAGACTCAGCACGGTAGTCACTCGAATTGAGTTCGAGCCAAATTTTTAGTTCGCTAAGCTTTCCAGACTCAGCGAACTTATCGAAGTCATTCTGTTGCAACTTATCGTCATAAAGATTCACATGAATTGGAATTGACTTCTCTTTATGCTTTTTAAAGTGATCGATCACTCCAAGGAACAACTCTTCTGCTTGCCCTTGGTGAATAGCATTAATGATCAGCGGCCCCGTATTCCCGGCAGAAAAGATTCGAGAGTAGGCATAAATAAATTCGGAAAGCTTGTCTTTGACTAGACGTCGGACAAAACTGTGGCTCACATCCTTTTGGGGAATGATGTCGAGCCAGAATCGGTTGTCACGTACTGGTGACAAATATGCATAACCATGGACGGCATGTGGCACAAAAGGCATCAAGCCAGATGCAACCAATCTATTGAGTGTTACGTCGGGCAACTCAGAAAAAGAAAAACCGTCAGAAGACTTTCTCTCTCTATCAATTGATGAGACCAACTCTAAGTGATAAGACAGAACAAGAGGGTGAATGGGCATCAAACGCTCTTTGCCATCACGTCGATGCAAGCCAATGCGCATCAACATTTTTTGTTCATTCGTCAATACGCGATCTATCTCAATCGCATTGATCACCTCTTCATATGCATTTAATACATCACCAACAAGCCCTCGATATTCTGGGCCCCAAGCCACCAAGCTCGGAAGCGTTTTGTGTTTGGTGTAGTAGTCAAACAAAGCCTTGTAAGACTGGTACACATCAGGGTGGGTTGCTAGAAGTGTTTCAAGTCCGAGATCCTTATCACCGTCATTAACGGCCAGAAGACCTTTGGAAACCAAATCGGCCTCGAAGTCCAACAATTGCTGACGAACACCAATGACATTGTGTTCTGCATTTTCGAAAACGATTCGATGCTTACCCCGTGAATACTCCGCATTAGCTTGATCATTGAACAGCTTGATCACTCGCTCCTTCTCAAATAGAAGTGGGACGCTAATAGTCTCCTGAGCACTTGGCCCTTCAATGTTTATCTTTAAGCGATGCAGACCCGAAAGAATGATGAATTGAATTAATTCGTTCTTAGTTGCTTGCTCTTCGAAATCAACAAGAGCAAACTTTGAACAATCAATTTCACTACGATCCTCTTGCAACTTAAACTCAAGATCACCGAGGCTAGCAATGCGGAAGTAGTTCTCTTCAACCTGAAGAGTTACCTGTTCTTTAGCAGGCTCAATCCTGAAACAGTTTTTTGCTTCTTCCAAATGAAAAGTATCTTGATGCACGATCAGGCATCTAAACTTGTACTCCTCAGATGTATTTTCCCTTTTGAGCTCAACACTGAAAAAGGTTGGGCTGCCAGAAAATGGGACCGCAAATCGAACACGAGAATTTTTACCTCCCATTCGACTAACTGCAGGCGTCAAAGACTGCTGAAGTATTCTGTTGTGTCGTAAAACAACTTGATTGTCCTGAAGGTCATTTCCTTGGAAGACAAACTCTAAATTTGCTACAACTTCACCTGGCGGAAGTTGTATCAGTACGCTTTGCTCTTTCTGGCCTGCTTTTGTTCCACTTTTTGCACGCGTAAACGAGTTACCAGTAGATACATCGACTCTATCGAATTGAAGACCCTGTGCTTTATTGCTTTCTTGAGCAGTAAGGTAATCCTCAAAAGGAAGAACTTGCCAATCTTTCCTATCGTAGAAATGTTCTTGGATAAATTTCGGACTGAATTTAGGCAGGACAGTTTCTAAGATGTCGCCGTAATGTTCGACCTGCTCCTCGATGTGTCGACGTAGCTGTCTGTTTGCATCGATTCGATTCCGAACTTGATTTGGTTGTCCGCCGAGGGTCAACAGGATTGGATCTTTGAATAAGCTCAACTCCGCGAAATTGAGTTCACCACTTTCTAAAGAGTGGAACAAAGGTTTGAACCCAAAGACAGTTGCACCTTCTTCAACAATGATGTCCAGTTGATCATCTAGTAGACAGTGGAACAACGATGCTGTTCCACTTCCCGGTGGAATTAAAGACTTCAACTTTTCCGAAAACGTTGCAGGATGCCATATGGCATCTCTTGTCGCGACATCCATCGCGCTATTAATCAGCGTATCCAACATGCTGTTGTGAATGATGAATAACGCCGCTGATGAAAAGGCATCATTCCGGCTTGCAATCTGATCACGCAAGTGTGAGATGTAGTTTTCAGTAAACCCGTTTCCGTCCTCATGATGAAGTACTGGTATGAGCTTTGTTCCGTTGCATTCAACGTATGGGTGCTGATGCTCACGATAGGTAATAGTTTTCCCGCCAGATTGCTCTAGGAAAGCCTCGTAAAGCAGACTTGAGTTTTCAACGTCAGGAGACTTGAACTGATAACGGAAACCTGGCTGTATGGCCTCGCTTGCCCACTTGATTAAGCAGTTGGCAAGGAATTTTTCAAACTGTCTTGAGGACATAAACCGCATCTCCGCTATCACTCATACGCTCCACATTACCCATGCGCTCGTAGAACGCTACCAAGGCTTGCTTTGTCTGGTTATCTACATAAAACCCTCGTTGCTCAAATTCAATAAGCAACTCATGTAGTCTTAGTTTTTCTCTCATACCGATGGCCAAGTTTGTCATCAACAGCAAGTAATCCTGATTAAGGACAAGCACACGCCCGGAACGCCCTCTCGACTGAATAAAGTCTGCACAAATTTTGTCCTCGAGCTCTTTTACATACTTTTTATTGACGCTAGCTCTTTCGGTTTTGGAGTCTTCAAACTGCTCGATAGCAACCTCTTCCATTTGCTTGAAAACTTGTTCGACAGTTTCAGGACTTGCTCTCGTTCTTAGACGTCGATCTGCTGTAAATTCTTCAACATACTTTTTCAGTCTGACAAAAACCTCATCCTTTTCTGGTGAGTTTTCAACGTCTGAGTAGATTTGCCAAAGTGGTCTTTTCTTTTCTCCAACTTGCAACACCTCAAGCGCTGACAAAACAGGGAAGAGCCATACACTCATTGCTGCAAATTTTTTGTACCCATCGTGCTGAATCTTGTAGCGCTCAAGACTTGCCTTCTCTGTGTCCAAAATAAAATACAACGGCTTGCTTTTAGGCTCCCCATCACGCCAAGTCCTGACATTCAATGCCAACTGCGAGCAGTACGAGAATGCATAAAGCTTCAACGTATTTCCAAACTCTTGGAGTAGATAGTTTGGATGAGCTGCCAGGAATTGCATATCTCTCTGAAATGATTCGGCAAGGTAAGGCAAATATGGCTGCTCTTCGCCGAATGGATTTTGAGTCAGCGGCTCAATCTTCGACTTCAGAACATCAAGCATCTCTTGCTCAATGAAGTTCAATCTATCTTGAGGTGGCGTTGGAATAGAAAACTTAGCCAACAAGCTGGTGAATAGCGTGCCCAATCTCCAATTGGCTGGCCCCAACTTACTTTTTCCCATGTTTGCAAACTGGGCATTGAACAAGAGAAACAATGGAGAGAATTTGAAGATGTCTTGATTCTCAAAGTAGATGCGATCGAGCACATCCCAAAATTCAGGCGATTCGAGGGAAGAAAGCAAGCGGCGTTTGCAATCCTCACGAAACTCCTCAAACTCATACTTGCTAACCTGACTTTTAAAAGTGTGACTCAATACGAGTCCTGTGACTTTATCCCAGTCAAATTCATTGCCTTTATTCCGCAGAGGAAAGTAACTGTCTAGAAGGTTGTTACGGACCTTGAGTTCACTTGAAATCGGAAACATTTACGCTCCCTCACTTACGACGATCATTCCGTCATCTTGTCTTGCTGTGTAACGAACATCGCCGTCGTAAAACTTCAAAGTCATGCTTGATTTCGCCATATCAGTGACTTGTTCAACAATCTCATCAAGTAAAACAATTGCATTCTTGTCATACTTGTTTGGCCTGTATCCATCTTTTAGCTTCTGGAGAAGTTCAAACAAATTCAGATTAATTGCAATTGGCTTAATAGACTTATCGCCCACTTTTAGATACGCCATGAAATGTGAGCTAGTGATGTGTGCCTTCTTGTGGATTGCGTCGTAATCGGGCTTCAGTTCCACTGGCGCTGTCAACTTTACTTTGCCAAACGAACTAAGGAAAAGTTCGCCTTGGACATTTAACAATTCCGGAGCATTCCTGTTCGCATACCGCTGAATGCCATAAATGAGGTCTAGCGAATAAAACTTTCGAAGCTCTTTTTTCTTGTCTGCGCTGTTATCAAACTCTTTATGAAGTCTCCAAACTTGAGCGTACTCTTCCAAGAGTTCTTCTTCGAAAATAGAGCTGAAATCGTGATGGAAGTTGTTCCCAAACTCTTCATTTCTCATCAGACTGAAAAAACGAATCAACGAAGCTGCACTGCCTTGTTTGATATTGCTCCTGTCTACAAAAATTCCTTCGTAGGCCATTGCATCAAGGAATTCGTTTAATCTTTCATCAGGCAGCGAAAGCTCGTATTTCAATACAAACTGATCAAGCTCTCTTGTGTGAATTTTTACGGGATCAAATTCTGTTAGTCGTCCGACAAGCTCGTTGTCGTCTCCGATAAATAAGTTATCGAATAGATAGCCTGGGCCAACCAACAGGTGATGTATCAAATCCAATAGAGCACGTGTGGTAATGAATTGATCTTTGATCAATCTTGCTTTGAACAGTTGTGTGATGATGACTTCTTGAACACTTTCAAGTGATAGCAACTTGTAATTTGCAATTACTCTCTGATCTCCTCTACGCATCTCTGCATCTTGCTTTGCAACAAGGAAAAATGGATTTGCTAGATCTGAACACGTTAGCTTTTTCAAAAGCGTACGGGCAAAGGCAGAGTAGGAGTTACCTTCCTTTTGGAAGTTAAATCTCGCGTATTGTTCAAAGTCAAGGTAATAGACATTTCCGTCGGGAATAGGACGAAGGTTTTTATTCAACTTACCGCTTAAGAATCGATCAATGGATTCCTTGATCTCTTGGTGACGTGCATCCCCTTCATTGGAGTAGTTCGCAAGCATCCCGATATTGATACCAAGAACTAGTGGTCTAGAAACGCTCTTATGCTCATCAAACTTCTCATCAAGCGCCTGTATGGCCGACTGATGAGGTGCAAAGCTATGCGTAGCGTCTAGATGGAAGTCATACTTTTGTTGGTATTCGCTAAAGCACCTGGTCAAAATTTCAGACTTACCATCGCCACTGCTCCCACAAAGAAAGACAATTTTTTGCCCATCAAGCGAACCAAGCAACTTTCTTAAGTCCGTCTCGATGTCTTGCTGAACAAACAGCCATGCCTTCATGTCATCGAGTTCATCCTTTTTCCGACTAGAAACCGTCGTTACTGAGAACGGAGAGGATTTGGCAAGTACGCCAAGGGCTTTTGTAAGGGTAATTGTGCTCATGGCTTTGGCATTGACTTTGCTTATTAAGCAATTCTATAGAGGAGGCTTCTACAGCCTCCAAAAGTGGCATTCTTTCGAATCAGACTCATCCAGTTCAACCGCAACCCCATTGAGGCTTGAACCGTAATTGGTTAACAAAATGAGTTAGAAAATTAACCATTTCGTAATACATCGAGCCATAAGAATATCAGACCCGAAGCTCATCACGTGAGCTCAACAATGAAAACTCAAATCCTACGGCTCTAACACTGCTGCTAGTTGTACTGGTTAAATTGATTGAAGTGACTTCCAAGGTTTACATCTCAGAACTCAATACCTACACGCCATGAACATCCTCACCAAAATCCTTGTCGGCCTATTCCTACTTACCAGCTGCATAGTTGGTCTATACGAGGCGATGCTCATTGAGCCAAATCAAGTCGAGATTACTCATCACGATATGCGCAAAGGAAAAACGGCACCGCACTTGCGACTTGTGCAACTTTCAGACCTTCACCTTCAAACCTTTGGGAAGCAAGAAAAGCTACTCGTTAATCGTGTAATGAATCAGAATCCCGATCTCATCGTGTTAACAGGTGACATGATTGATCGATCAGACGCACTACCGTTGTTGCACGAATTTATTGAAGCACTTAGCCCGATCCCTGTGATCGCAATTCCTGGCAATTGGGAACACTGGAGTGACATAGATTTCTCGGATTTGCGCGCAGTTATCGAGACTCAGCAACAGAACAAACTACTTCTGAATGAAGAGGCATATTTCAACAAAGGAAATCACACAATTCAACTGGTCGGCCTCGACGACTTCACCGGAGGGAATCCTGATCTGGGACTATTGGAACGTGTTGGGTACTTGCACAAAAAAAACGTAACGACCGTACTCTTGGAGCATTCCCCCGGTTTTTTTGACTTGCCAGAGGTACGCCGAGTGATTGCATCGAACCAACACTTCCTATGCCTATCTGGTCACACCCATGGCGGTCAACTCACGATTGGAGGTTGGGCACCATTCACCCCAAGGGGTAGTGGTCATTTTGTAGCAGGTTTTTACGAAGTACCCGGATGCCAACTCTACGTCTCTAGGGGCGTAGGGATGTCAATCATCTCTGCACGAATAGGTTCACGACCTGAAATTGCTGTCTTCGATCTTTGACAACTTGGTCAGCATCAAATTGCTATGAGTCCTTACGAAGGCAGAAACGCCAACAATCAACTAGTGTCATGAGCATCGAGCCCAGCCCAATGAGGCCAATCGTAAAAATCACCAGTTCAGGAATAAAAAGACAACAACCTACGACACCAGCGACCTCAGAAATAAAATGATCCTTTGTCATCTTTTCCAACCAAGCAGCCTCCCTGATCTGTTCCCACATTCGAATGACGGCTACTAAGAACCAAGATCCAAGTAAGGCATATAAAGGTAATGGCTCTGACATCTTCTCTCCCATTTTTCGAGAACAGTTTTCTCTAAAGTTGAATTAAGCACACCAACGTTAGAAAAGTTAACTCTTCGTGTAATTTAAACCTATTAGGCAGTTTATTGCAGCCCTTCGACTATGAAGAAAAAGCTATCAAAGCAGGTCTTATTTTTACCATTCGAAATTTACTTGGCTTCGGTACCAACGTTGGATTTCCAGCAGCATAAGAGTGGTTTGGGCCGAATCATTGCTGAGTTGTTCACAGTTGACTATTGCCGAAACTCTTTGGGGAGTAGGTACAACGTTGGCGCTGGCTGAAGCAACTCCTTCGGAATTTTCGGAAACGGCGGACAAACCGCCTGAACTGACTTCGGACTGGTCGAACACCCGCCCAACCACAACAGAACGGTTAGCCAACAAACTAGATTTTTTGCGGTAGTCATCTGAGGTCTCCTTAGATATTTTGTTTTGAACTTGAGCCACATCGGCAGCGTGCTGCTCTTGCTTTGCTTGAGCGATTTGCGCAGTTTGTTTCTCTGCATCCCACTGGCGCTGCAGACGGGATTGCCCCATCTGCAGGCCTAGTAAGAACGCCATGAGAAGCAGCACTCCCTTGAGAAACAAGGATTTATTCAATTCGAGGAACGCACGAATCCAGCTCATACGCCCTCCCCGTCAAGTGAAGCCAGGCTGTAGGTACCAATCAAACGAATGAGCTTGTCGGCATAGTCAGGGTCCGTGGCGTAGCCTGCTTTAAGGAGCGCGCGCGCAAAGGTCTGCGCCGAGACACACAGGAAGCAGTCTTTGTAGCGAGGATTACGCTTTAAGAATGCGGCATGGTCATCCACACTGGCCTGCCAAGTCGGGTACTTGCGCCACTTAGCGGGCACGACGACCCACTGCCCTCGGATGAACTCCTTGGTGTCAAGCGTTTCGGTTTCACCGCGCCACAAACTGTCTGCCTTAATCCCGAACAGATTCCTCGCAGTCTTGGTGAGCCCCGACTCACCCCAGCCAGACTCAAGTGCCGCCTGGCTCACAGTGATGCTGGCAGGTACGCCTGTGGACTTGTGGCACGCCCGTGCGGCAGGTCCAATGAGCGCAATGAAGTCTTGTGGTTTCACAGCATCTCCCTCACATCTTTGGCGACCTCATCAATTGAGGCATCACGCCTTTCCACGATGAAGTTAAAAATCCATCGCACCAACGCCCAGCCGGGCAAGCCGCAGGCAAAGATCAAACCACCCATGGCGCAAAGGCCCACCGTTGAAAACGCCCAGTGGTGAAGCTGGAAATACTCAATCGTGGTCGCACCACCGCCAATGCTTGAGACCACCGTACTGATCAACCCCACTGTCCACTCACGCTTATCGCGAGGCGGCGTCATGAGCATGACCACAACTGCAGCAAGCGTTGCACCACTGGCTGCGGCAGCAGCCGTTCCACCAAAGGCTTTGTATGCAGCGGCAGCTCCTGCCACTCCGCTGCTCGTAGGTTCTGGCATTTGATAACTCCCAAAAAAATACCCGCCTGAATCGCTTCAAGGCGGGTTGTGAACAACTCGTTCGTTTATGTTTGATCAGCGGTGTGAACGGAAGCGCTTTCTGCAACGCAGGTCACCTCCACCAAATCAGCTCGAGGCTTCACGCTCATCACGCGCGCCATCTGGGCCCAGGTCTGACCCACCCCAAAAGCAAAGTGGGTTCGCTCCTCACCACCACCCGTTTGGATTGCAATGCTCGGCGCTTGCTGCAGCACTGCATGTCGCTCAGTCGCACCACGCATCACACCAATCGGGTCAGTCACAGAACCATCCACACGCCTCAAAGCGATATAGTGATTCGCCCCTGTCTGCCAAGGCAAGCGCTCAGAACAAACCAACACCTTTGATGCGCCATCCCAAGACAAGACCTCACCACTCACACCCCAACTAGGCATGTCATGGCTGATGGCCACCAAGTCCCCGTAGGTCGGGATGAGCCCTTCAAGCTCTGTCCTAAAAGTGATGATTCGCCTGCGGTACCGATTGGCCGCTGCGATGTACTTGCCCTCACGCATCGCTTGAGACTTGTCGGTACAACCAAAGAGCTTCAACCGAGCAGGCTTGGACAGAGTCGAACCCACAAGGGCCACCGTGACCTCATCAGGCTTCCAGCTCTTGGGGTTGAAGTATTCAACCGTGACCGCGTCCGCTGTTGCATCTCCCGGCATCACGTACTGAATCTTCAAACTGCTGCGCACGATGTTTCGGGTTGAGAACAAGGCCACGGGGATGGTCTTGGGCTCATCTCGAACAATGCGCACGATGCCGCCTTGCAAGAACGGTACCGCACGCCCAGCTCTGGCAATCTGCCCCATAGCATCCCAAACCGTCAGGTTCTGGTCGAACACACCATTGAACGTATCCCCACGCGCAGACCACACACCGTCCAGTCGAGCGAGTGCATTCAAGTCAATCTTTGCATCAGGCAACCCTGCCCCGTAGCTCGAGCGCGCTGCATCTGCAAATGCCCAAGCAATCGAGCGAGTGGCTTGAGGTGCACTCCACCCTGTAGTCTTGGACCAAACAGGGAGCTTTCGTGTGACCAAGCAGTTCACCAAACGAGATGACCGCTGCGACAAGTTATCCGTTGCGCGCATGCGCAATGCCAGCAAGGTCAAGTCCGATGGCAATGATGGATTGACCAGATAGCCCTTTGCTTGTCCCCAACGAAGCTCATGCCCAGCACGAGTACTGACGTCTTTGGTGTCTAGCCTTTGAACACGCAGCTCGTAGCGCCCGGCACCCACTCCGTATTTGTAGGTTCTGCGCTGAGCTGTGTTGGTGGCCGCAGAGTAAGACTCATCAGCAAGGTGAAGCCATCCGGAAGTGGCATGCCCATCGTCATTGATGGTTCTTGCCTCAACCCGCCATTGAACGGTTCGACTATCCAGCGTTCCACCATCAGTCGCGTAGTACAAGCCTCGCATCATTACAACGTCAATGCCAATCTGATTAACTTGGGTCCCCGCAGGGTTGAGTGCAAAGGGACCAATGATGCTGCCGCCAGTATCAGCCACGGCAATTAACTCCTGCCCCGTCACCTCAGCCGCTGTCACTACATCGTTGTTGAACAAGGTGTTTTGACCACCCGGCTCGATGACCTGTGCCTGCACTTCTTCGAACGAAGCAATCGGACTGTCATCAATTGAAAGCTCTTCAAACAGGAAGTGCCCAATGCCAATCACATGGAGCTGGTGCAGGTACTCTTCGTTGTTGACGTACTCCGTATAGGGCATCGCTGCCAAATCCGGATAAATCAGATGCTGCCCATACACAACAGGAATCGGCTGGGACAGTCGCCCATAGTTGCCACGCGCCTGCAGTGAGTAAGTTGGGCTCGGTGAAGATGAGCTAGCCGTAGCATTAGGCAGGCTCTGATTGGGTAACGGCACCAAGGCATTCACGATGATGGAACCCGTCACAGCAATTGCAGTTGATGCCACCGAAGTCGCTACTGCGCCCGAATACCCGAACGAAGCGGCCAGTTCAGCACCATAGGCATTGGCCACGACCAATACGGCAATCATCAAAACCGTCTGCAGTGGGTTCTTGCCTCCGCCTCCACCGCCTTGTGGCAGTGACACCAGTGCGATGGCATCTCCAGCCTCAATGAGGGTCACGCTACGTTCAGCCACCAGCACTGGCTTGCCGTTCTTTAGTACCAGAGTTGGCTGCTCAAAAACGATCTTCTCTTGGTTCATCCATTGGCTGATGGTTGGATTGCCCTGAACGTGATGGACATCACGCTCATGGGGATCGAATGGGTTTCGAAGCCAAACTACGACACCGTCATTGCTGCTTGGCATGGCTCACCTCGAAATGCATAAAACCCCTCGACACGCCAACCATGACGGTCAAGCGCCCACAAGTCCTG